>MDTG01075051.1_pt1 | contig 16778 bp, 12 predicted proteins | sample 811421 | NCBI WGS metagenome assembly MDTG01 (sample SAMN05326645, study PRJNA326480) | marine metagenome | isolation source: seawater | place: Pacific Ocean: South East | collected 2011
GCAACAAGCATGACTGAGTTGTAAACGGGCGCTTAGATCAGCTGGAAGATCGCTTGAGTGGCACTCAAGAGGCCGGGGGTTCAAATCCCCCAGCGTCCACCATCTCTACAATCCAACTAAACCATATTTTTCTGCCGCAGACATCATGAACGGAGTCACATCGGACTGAGGCATGAGTCCCTACTGGGTCATGATGGGTCTCATCTTTTTCTTGACGCCAATCATCTGTTGGTTGTTTTCTAGAAACCATACAGAAAGTCGAGTTCCATTGAAGCGTACTTTCAATGAAATGTGGGATAAGAAGTACTACTTACACGTGATGGGTTATCTTGCCATCTTCATTTGGAAGAAGGTCACCGATGGCCTAAACGAACCCATCAAAACGTCGACGGGACACTACACCGATTGGGTTCATGGCCTTGAAGGCGAATTGGTCCTATGGGTGCAGAATACCTTCCACAATGTTGTGTTTACAGACATTCTGAACTTTCATTACTTGTTCATTTACCTGTTTTTGATTTATGTTACGACCATCTATTACATGTATACGGGTGAGCGAGATTTAACCGACAAAGTCACGCTCAATTATCTGCTCATCTATGCACTTGCTGTACCATATTACCTGTTTTTCAACGTAGAAGTCACCAGTTCATACATCCCTGGAATGGATGCATTGCTCTATGAGGACCCCTGGTACGGCTACTTCTATGGTAGCCATGACCCGCTCGACAATTGTGTACCCAGTTTACACATCGCCATCCCATTCGGGATTTTGGCCCTCAATTGGTTACACGTACGTGAGCAAGGAATCAGCATCAAAGAATGGAAACATTGGCGATACCACCAGTTCATTTTGTGGAATACAGTTCTGTTCGCCTTCGCGATTTTGTACCTCGGAATTCACTGGATCATCGACATCCCACTCGGCATCTTTGTCGGCGGGATTGGTGCACTGTTTATTCATCACATTCAACCTCGATTGAGAAATGATTTCGGAGCGACATTCAAAGGATTCTCCAAAGGGAAAACAGGCCAGCATGCTGTGGTTGAAGGCATCATTGTACTGTTGCTTTTCAGTGTCTTATTGGGCAGCATGGCTTACCAAGAAGACACAATGGATGAACGAGCATCCATGCGCTTGGGACCTGGTGATTCAAACATCGATATCATCCAAGAATTGGTTCCCGGTCAAGAGGCGATTTTTACATTGACCAATATGGACGAGGATTATGCGGTCGAAGTTCTAATCATCGAATTGAAAAATGCAACATTGGCCATGGATAAAGACGATGGCGGGATTGTTTGGAGTCAAATTAGCGACCAAGCAATTTCTGTTGCACCTGGAGAAACCCATCGATTCGAAGCCATTGATGCATTGGAATTCTGGCATTTGGCTGTGGTGCATCTGAACGACTCTGCTGATGGCGTCGTTTCGGTTCAAATCACAGTTGAATATACTGGAGAAGATTTGGTCGCGAAATCACTGTGGATGAGCTTGCCATCATTGTGGATGACCGGTTGGGTCATTCATCGTCTTGTTCGTCTGAATATGGATGGAAGAACTTGGATTGATTCGACCCCAAGTCACGCTTGGAAAATCGCAGACGAAAGTGAATAGTGAAAAAGCCATTTTTTGATTTTTGATTTTCCTTTTGAAGAAATAGTCTAGAAGATGGATGGGCTGCCAAGCACGATTGAAGAATCGTAAACGGTAAAGATGGCGTGACAAACGCACCTTCATGCCCAAGGTTCGCAAACCGAAACGAGGATGGCCTCGTATTCTGAAACCTCGCCGTATGCGGCGAAGGTTTCGTGAATCCAATAGTGGCCATGGGCTCCCTCCATGTCCAGAGTGCGGCCTCTTTGCAATGAAAAGAGATGATGCCCGTAACGAGATTTACTGCACTGAATGTGGTGGGCTTCTTGGAAATTAAGCAGAGATGTCTTGACTGATGACCCCCTCCTGAGATTCCCGCTGTGATGATGACTTGATGCTCGCGGCTCTGCCGCTTGATTGATGGGCGAGCTGAGCGGGACCCTCAAATGCTACCGTGTGTAGCCGAATTCATGCAGCCGGGCGCACCAGAACCCTCCCCCGCACCACGGGTCGTGGGAATGGCGCAACAGCCAATTGCAACCACGATGGTATTGCAAGAAGCCGTGCCCCTCTCTCCAGCACCTTCCAATTTGCAGATTGCAAGGCCAAGTAAACCATGGCAGATGTATGGGAGAATTGTCTGGATAGTTTGGTGGTTATTCTGGTTTGAGATGTTTTTCTTTGAGGGGTGGGCATATTCTATTTTCGATGATGCCCTCCTGGGTGCATTGGGATTTGTTTGTGCAATCCCGTGTTTGCTTTTGGCTCTAGCAATTCGAAGGCCAAGGGTCGTACTATTGGAACGAGCTGTGCCCGATTCCAGGGGGACACAATTACATGTCATTACAACAAACAATGGTTCGCTTCAGACACCGATTCCGACAAGGTTTGACCGACATTTGATTCGTGATGATTCTGTCTTAGATGTGCCCTCTACACTCTCATCTTGGGGTGTCTTTGCGTTGACAATCATTTGTTCAATCTGTTTGTGGGCATTGATCATTTTAGGAAATGATGTGGTATTGATATTGGCATCTTTGTCATTGTTCCCTGTAATCATTGTCGGATTTAGTATTCCTGTGATGGCTTGGTGGTCTCATTCGACCAAGAGAATTGGTTTGCCTACTCGTCGACGTGATGCGGAAAATTGGTTGATGGCAGGAATACTTTCTGCCATTCCCGCACTATTCATCAACAGTATTTTCTTTCCCGAACTCGTTCTTCTAATCATGCCAGAAATTTCAATTGAAGGTCTAAACAACCTGGGTGCAGTGATTTCCGCCCCGGTCGGCGAAGAAATTTGTAAGGGATTGGCAATCCTATTCTTTGCTTCTAAAATTAAGTCTCCAAAACATGGATTCCAAATTGGATTTACCGTTGGCTTAGGATTTGCGATATTGGAGAATTTACTGTATGTACTCAGTGGCTTCGGAAATCCGATCATTATTTTCATTCGTGGAATTGGCTCGATTCCCGGCCATGCTGTTTGGACAGGATTGACTGGAGGGGCAATTGGTTGGACACTGATGCAAAAGAGAGCGAATGAACTGCATCAGGCTGCAATAGCAGGGGTGACAATCAAGCCACCTGAAAGCGAACCTTCTCAATGGAAACTGGTGGATAAAAAGACTGGAGAAATGATTGAAACACCTGGCCAAGAAGTTCAGAGTGGTGTATCGGTTGGACCCGCTGGGGTTGAAATCTGGACACCTGCACAACAAGTCATCCAAAAAACTCCTTTACTGAAAATACCGCTTCCCAAGAATGTCGCGTTGGCTCTTTGCTTAGCGATTTTTGGTCACGCATCATGGAATGGGACATTGACTCTATTTTCCATGATTGCTGAAAGCACTGAAATGTCATTGATGGTCGAAGTTGTGATGACGATTTTCATTATGTTCGTGATGGTTCTTGGAGTCTTGGTGGTTGGGACAGGATTACTCCACAGTGTTCGCTCAGCTCCAGATGGTACTGAGGTGGACGATTATCAATCGCAATTGGCTTCGATGACGGCTGTAAATCAACTCTAATGAAGTAGTCATTTTTTACAATCGATTGTCAAAACATTCAATCGCATTATCCATTTCAAAGGGTCGGCGGATTGGAATGAATCTCGAAATGGTAGGTGGATTTGACCAAACAAATCTGCTGATTTCCATTGCGCTAGTGATGATCTTAATCATTGTCAGCCGGATTCGGAAAATTCTCAATGAATCAGGCACCTGGGCAGCGGCTGTTTTGGGATTGGGAGTGGCAATCGGGGGCCATTGGACATGGTTGGTCACGCTTCTCGCATTTCTGAGTGCAGGTTTTTTCGTCACTCGATGGCGATACGAAGAGAAGCGTGAGAGAGGATTTAACGAGGGAGAAGATGGAGAGCGGGATTGGACCAATGTACTCTCCAATGGAGGTGTACCTTTGCTCATTTCCCTGTATGCATTCGTAACAGAAGATTGGCAGGGATTGCTACCCATCTTCGTCGCTTCTGTCGCCGTTGCTTCATCCGATACATTTGCCAGCGAGGTTGGTTGCCTCGACAAAAGAGTGTACATGATTACGACAATGAAAAAATGCGAACCCGGATTGAATGGTGGATTTAGCCCGAATGGACAAATGGCTGCACTTGCAGGTGCGCTTTTCATTTCCTTGGTTGGCACGATACTTGGAATGGTGGTGGGTGCCGAGGCCACGTTGTCACAAATCGAATTTATCTTCAGCATCACCCTCATCGGATTCTTGGGCTGTCAAGTCGATTCCCTACTCGGAGCATTGTTTGAAAATCGAGGATATATTGGCAAGGGAACGGTCAACACATTGGCCATTGCAACCGGTGCTCTAATCACTTGCTATTTTTACCCAATTGTCGTCTTTTGAACGGCGGCCCTAAGGGCCGCCGGATTCATCTATGCGATGTGTTTGGCCGAATCATGCATCCGACTGCTGAGGTTCGCCCTGTTCGTCGAATGTTGGTTCTATTCGTGGTCTTGCTCGCAATGATGGCCATTCCAGCACAAAGTGCCGCTGATGATTTCCCAACTGGCCCGGGTCTGGACTGGAAATTCCCAGATTCTCATGGATTGTACATTGTCGGGTCGGGAGATGATACATCACTGGAGCGGACATTGCCCAGTGAAACTGGTCAGCCAGATGGTGACCTAGAATTCGGTGGATCTCCCACGATGCAAAGCCTTCTCTCCCTGAGTAGCCCCCCCGCTACGGAAGCAGCATTGGTTCAAGGAAACCTAACCGTACAACTGTTTGCTGGTTTGTACGCAGAAGGAAGCCAATGCAAGGGCCAAAACTTTGGGTTTGGTTCAGGACAAACCACATTCTATGCGACGGTGATGGTCGGCAGTAGTTTGGTTCTTGATAACGAGCCAAGTGAACCTCAATTTCTCGAGTATGATTGGAACAACGCACAGTTGTTTACCATCACTGCACCCATCGATGCAATGTTAAACATCGACGACACAATAACACTCGATATTTCTGTCATACATAATTGCATGTTGCAGAATGGGCATCTCTATTGGGACACTTATGATCTTCAGAGTGGAATCCAAATTGATGCTGGAATGCTGACACCCTCACTGAATATCTCGGTCAGCTCTAATGGACTACCTCGAATTGAATTCACCCCTCACTCACCGTTTGGAAGTGATGATTACAAGGAATTGAAAATTGATGTCATTGGACCACTTGATTCATGGGAACAAGGTGTTCATTACCCAATTCCTCCAGAGGAGGAACAATTCCAAGATCGATTCACAATGGATTCAGAAAAGCCACCACACGGCTCTAGACAAACTGATACTGGAAAAATGGCCTGGACCTGGATTACAAAGGATCCTCTAGACCAAGGGATGTATGTGATCGATGTCTGTGCAACCATGGCAGATGGTATCTACACCATTGACTGCCATTTGGTTGGTGTTTTGCGATTTGAGGTCGAGGAACCAACGAGTGCTTGGTTAGAATCAGGATGGTTTGCAGTCATGCCAATTGTTTCGGCATTGGGATTATTCGGATTTATGTTCCAAACTCGAATCCCACCTTGGCCGGCCCTCGTGGTCATCGCACTATTGGTCGCCACCACCATGGCTTCGATTTCTGCGATTCCAGCCATTGGGCCCGGGGAGCAACAAAATGAAACCGCTTCCCCTGATTTCATCTTACTCAAACATGGAAATGGTAGCGCCAACTTAGGGGATTTGCTTGATGGAAAGGATGCTCTGGTTCTAGGTGTGTTTACTGCAGGTTCACCATCTGCTGATTTACAGATGCAAGATTTCAATGATGTTCGTGAAAAATTGGGCGATACAGTCTCGTTTGCACAAATGATTACCGGTGAAGGAGTTGAGATTTACGATGGAGACAGTCATGCTGCCAAATTGAATGGTTCATGGCCATTGATGATTGATGAAAGCGATGGAGGAGTTGCCAAGCAATTGCCGACAGGCATGGAGGATGGTGTCATTGTGATTGACTCAGCAGGATTCATTGTCTCTTGGCATACGTCAACCATGAATCCAATCGATATCGAAAAATCCGTTGAAATTGCAAACTCTGGTGGAGGCCGAACTCCATTGGAATTCTTGCAACTTTCGAGTATCCTGGTCTTCCTACCCTTGTTGCTTCTCGGTTTACCTAGAGAACGGATTGAAGCTCCAGAAACTGTAATGATCCCAGCAGCTGGTTGGTTGGGAACCATCGGTTCAGCTGCGATTGGATTCACAATTTGGGCATTACCAGTCGCCTTCTTAGGAGTCATCGGTGCCCCAATTTGGATTTGGGTCCAGGCTGCACTGATCGGTTGGTTGTGTTGGCAAGCGGTTGCTATGCTGATTTGGCAAAAAATTCCAGAAGTCGACTGGATTTCAAAACGTGCTTACAATATGCTACCGGACGACTATAGAGCGTGGCGTTCCGAGGAGATGTGGAATTGGGACTCACGAATGGGGCATTGGTTGGCTTGGCTTAGTTGGATTGCGATGCCCACCCTTGTCAGTCAAGGATTTGGATCAAGAATTGCTGGCGGAGGCATGGGCTTGCTCACAGGGCCAGTGATGCTATTTGCATTCATTGTCATGGCAGGTTTGGTGACTTTGCTCTTCAGGCTAATTGCATCTTGGGGAGGACCTCTATCTCGTCTAGCAGGATCATTGACTCGCCCTGTAGCTGTACGCAGTTGGGGAGCAATCAATGTAGGAATTGTCATTTGGCTGATTCTATGGTTCAGTACAAGCAATGTACTGTGACAGAATCACAGTTTTGAAACCAAGTCATACAAGACTGCTTTTGGATCTTCGGCCTTGGTGACGCCGCTTGCGAGTAGAACACCTTCTGTCCCAAGTTCAATCGCCATGGCCACATCTGCACCGTTCTTCACTCCTGCACCACATAGGACACGGACATTGGGATTCGATGCCTTGACCACCTCAGCAGTACCTGAAACAATGCCTGGGTCTGCAGTAGTCACACTAATGTCTCCACCAATTAACTCAGGCGGTTCAACTGCAATGAAGGTTGGAGAAAGTGCAGCTAGTGCCTTTGCCTCATCAATATCGGCTGCACATGCACATACTGGAAAGTCATCTGGCAATTGAGAGAGTAGAGACTCTACATGGCCCAAATTGACCTTGTGCTCTGCATGATTGATGATGGTCCCTGTTGCACCGTGCCCCCTTGCGGTTTCCGGATGCATCCAACCAGTGTTGGAACCCCATCCAATTGGATCCAAGTGTTGAGTCCAAACTTCAAGATTCGGAGCTGCGGCCTTTACAGCACTCAAATCGAATGCCGAGACTACGGCCACCATCGATGCATCTGTTGTGGCATCGACTTCCGCCATGGCCTTGGCAAGAGTCACTGCGGCATCACCCTGAGCTGAGGCATAAGTTTTGAAATTGACAACAATGAGAGCGGTCATCAAACCTTGCGAATAGAAGGAAGGTGTTCAATCTGCCGTAGGATAGGTACCGCCAATTTGTACATGGCCATCGGGGATGGTTGAGTGATGATCAATGACAACATTTTCCAGTTGACATCCTTGCCCAATGTGTGTATCATAACCGACCATACAACCTTTGAGATGAGAATTCTGACCAACGGTGACGGAATGAAGTAATGCACTACTTACTAAGGAACATGAATCGCTTATTCGCGCCCCCATTCCAATTGAACATCCCACTAAATCGTCAACCGAATCGATGATTACATCTTCTCCGAACCAATTGCCACCATCGGCTGAATAACCTGAAATCCATGCTTGATTTCCAATCGATGTTTGCACAGCTTCGATGTAAGATGCGGGCGTACCTGCATCGACGAAATGTCCTTCAAACGGGAACCCGGACAACTCGCCTTGTTCTGCGAGTTCTGGGAAGACGATTCGCTCCATGCTAAAGGCACCCTGTGGCATTCGATCAAACACTTCAGGCTCCAAGAGATAGGTACCTGCATTGATGAGATTGGAATACGCTTCTTCGCGCGGGGGCTTTTCCTGGAAACGTCGAATTCGAGTTGAAGTTGAATCAAAATCAGCGACGCCAAAGCGACTAGGGTCTTCAACTTCCCACAATGATATGGAAGCAAGTGTACCCCCTCCCTTGTGTGCTGCGAGCATTTCTTCGACTCGCAAACTGGTCAACAGATCCCCATTGATCACACAACATGTACCTCCACTGAGGTGCTCGCGACAGTTGGCGATAGCGCCACCTGTACCCAGAGGCTCAGTTTCTTCAACAATCACAACTTCGTAAGGTAGGTCGAGTGAATCGAAGTGCTGACGCATCTGTTCAATGCCATATCCTGCTGCAATCAGCACTTTGTCGACCATATGCTGAGGAAGGATACTGACCACATGTTCAATCATTGTCCGATCTAAAATCGGAATCAGTGGTTTGGGCACGTGCAAGGTCCACGGACGCAAACGCGTACCGAAGCCTCCGGCCAAAACGATGACGTCCATCGTGCTTGCGAGATGGACTCCCCTCAAGTGCCTTGCTGACCTCTGATGATTCTCAAGCGGTTGTGTCGGAGTGTTCAAAGAGCGACTTTCAGTCGAACCGCTATGAACATTCACGAGTATCAGGGCAAACAGCTATTCCGAGATTCTGGCTTGTCCGTACAAGACGGTGTGCATTGTACATCGATAGAACAAGCCTTGGCAGCATATGACAAATTGGGTAGCAAGGTTGTTGCCGTGAAAAGTCAAATCCACGCAGGCGGAAGAGGAAAAGGAACACTGTATGACCCAGCAAGTGGGAACTTAATCATGGAAGGTGGTGTCAAAATTGCATTCAGTCGTGAAGATGTCGAGAATTATGCCACAAATATCCTTGGCAATATCCTAGTCACGAAACAAACTGGTGAAGATGGAAAGATGGTCAACAATCTCTACGTTGAGGGTGGTTGCAATATCGCCCATGAATACTACCTTGCTATATTGGTAGACCGTGAAGAGAAAATGCCTCTTATCATGGCCTCAAAAGAGGGTGGTGTCGATATTGAAGAGGTGGCAGAAAAAACGCCTGAAGCCATTTTCAAAATCTATGTTGATCCCGTCGCTGGCTTGCAACAAGCAGATGCGGAAGGATTGGCAAATTCGCTAGACTTGACTGGTAAAGCCGTTGATTCGTTCGTAGAGAATGTCACCGGTTTGTTTGAATTGTTTGTTTCCAAGGATTGCTCAATGGTGGAAATCAACCCCATGGTCCGCACCGAAGAGGATGAAATCGTGTTGCTAGACGCCAAAGTTGGTTTTGATGAAAATGCATTGTTCCGCCACCCTGACATCATGGAATTGCGTGATTTGTCAGAGGAAGAACCGACGGAGGTTCGAGCAAAGGCTGCCGATTTGTCCTATGTTAAACTCGATGGAAACATTGGATGCTTAGTGAATGGTGCAGGTTTGGCAATGGCCACCATGGATGTCATCAAGCTCTATGGCGGAGAGCCCGCCAACTTCCTTGATGTGGGTGGTGGCGCCAATGAGGAACAGGTAACCACTGCCTTTGGCATTATTATGGAGGACCCGAATGTAAAGGGCATCCTTGTCAATATCTTCGGGGGCATCATGCGCTGCGATATTATCGCAAGAGGTGTGATTGCTGCGACTCAAGCGCTTGAACTGGAGGACCCACTTGTGGTTCGATTGGTCGGCACCAATTTTGAGGAAGGTCGGAAAATTCTCTCTGAGAGTGGCCTCAACATTCACACGGCGGAAACCCTCGCCGAGGGTGCTAAAAAAATCGTTGAACTTGTCGGAGGTGAGGCATAATGGCCATTTGGATTGAAGAAGATGCCAAGGTTCTGGTACAGGGAATCACTGGAAATCAGGGCACATTCCATGCGACAAAGATGGTCGAATATGGAACAAATATCGTCGGAGGTGTCACTCCGCGAAAGGGTGGCCAAACGGTCGACTTGGGCTCTGTTCAAGCACCGGTTTGGGATACAATGGCTGAAGCAATAGAGGCCACTGATGCTGATGCGAGTGTCATCTATGTCCCTCCACGATTCGCTGGTGCTGCAATCATCGAGGCCGCGGATGCGTTTGCATCTGTTCGCGGTAACGGAGTGATTGTCTGTATCACAGAAGGAATCCCCACGTTGGATATGGTCAAAGCCGCAGAGCATGTTGCAAAGTATCCTGATGTTCGTCTGATTGGTCCGAACTGTCCAGGAATCATTACTCCTGGAGAAACTGGTGGGGCCAAAATTGGTATCATGCCAGGACACATTCACGCCAAAGGTCGAATTGGAATCGTCTCAAAGTCGGGCACCCTGACTTACGAGGCTGTCGCACAAGCGATGAGTATTGATGAAGGTCAGAGCACGTGTGTCGGAATTGGTGGTGACCCCGTCAATGGGACCGGGTTTATCGATTGCTTGGCAGCATTCGAAAACGACGACCAAACAGCTGCAGTTGTCATGATTGGAGAAATCGGTGGGAACGCTGAGGAAGAAGCAGCAGCATGGGTTGCTGACAATATGACCAAACCTGTGGTCGGCTTTGTGGCAGGAATGACTGCACCTCCAGGAAAACGCATGGGTCACGCTGGTGCGATTATCAGTGGTGGAAAGGGGACGGCTACTGAGAAGGTGGCTGCAATGGAAGCTGCGGGTATACGCTGTGCCAATGATCCTTCTGAAATTGGTGCTGTATTGCTGGAAAGTCTCAAGGCCGCAGGTCTACGGTAAACCAACATGGAGATTTCAGCTCTCTTTCCGATTCTTGTGGTGTTGGTTTTGGGCGCGATGTCGCCTGGGCCTTCGTTGGTGGTCCTTCTTCGAAATACGATGGAAGGTGGTAAAGCGAGAGGTGTGTCATGTGGGGTTGGTCACGGTATTGGATTTGGAATCTATGCATTTGTCGCCATTGCCGGAATTGCCCAATTGAAAGCAAGTGCAGGCAATGCGGCGTCTTTATTGGAAATCACAGGTGGACTGTTTCTCCTCTTTCTGGCAGTAATGATGTTCAAAGGTTCTGCCGAAGAATCCGTACACAAGCACTCAACACGACGAGGTTTTTCTGAAGGTTTCTTAATCGCATTTCTTAACCCGAAAATTCTAGTTTTCTTGATTGCAATATTCAGTCAGTTTGTTCAGCCTGAATTCACATGGGTTGAGAGGTTAACCATTGCAGTCATTGCGATGTTGATCGATGGAGGTTGGTATGTTTTGGTATCATTGATCATCTCTGAAACAAAGATACTCTCGAAACTTCAGCAACATGCGCGCGGATTCGAGATAACCATGGCGACCGTTTTGGCATGCCTTGGAATATGGATTATACTCTAATCACCGAGGAGGGCCCTTTCGCTTGGGGGGGCCGCCTTTACCACGGCTTGGGGGGCCACCGCTAGGGCCTCGACTGGGCGGACCACCGCTAGGACCACGACTGGGAGGGCCACCGCTAGGACCTCGACTGGGAGGGCCGCCACCGCTAGGACCTCGACTGGGAGGGCCGCCACCGCTAGGACCTCGACTGGAGGGGCCGCCACCGCTAGGGCCTCGACTGGGAGGGCCACCTCCTGGACCACGAGATGGACCACGGGGGGGACCACCAGGACCACCGCTTGGGCCCTTTGAAGGAGGGCCACTCGGTCCACCACTTGGTGGACCACCGCGACGTGTTGCAGGTTCTTGGTAATCATCATCAGCATCATCATCAACATCATCGTCATCGATGAATTGGGCACCACACTGTGGGCAACTGGAATCCGATTCTCGAATAGGATAGTAACCACAGTCATCGCAGGCGAACAACTCTTCGTCATCATCGAAATCATCGCCGTCATCTGTTCCTTCAGGGGAATCTCCCCAAACCAATTCGATGTCTCCATCCATTGAACGGAACAACGAGATTTCAATGCCGATGTCAAAACCCTTCAATGCCAATTCTGTAGCAATCGCGTGCTCAAAGGCATTGGATAAATCTGGAGGAGTATCCAACACACGACCATCATCAATGTAAGTCACGTTGACCTGAATGGTATCATCATCAGTGAGTGCGACTTGAGGAGATTCTACTGCAACGCCACGCTTGCGAGCGACGCGACGTGTTGCAACCTCAGCCATTCTTCGTAGAAGAGACGTAGAAGGCTGATTTGATTTCGCTCGCTTCTTGTCTAGCCCTACATCTTGTCCATCGTCCAAAAAGCGAGCCGATCCACTTGAAGTGGCCAAGTGACTTGGGACCTCACCTCCGGCCAAACCAGCCAGTACACCACTAGCCGTTTGCTGGTTCATGGCCAACCATTCATTGCGAGCATCTGCCTTTTCGGCTTTTTCAGATTCTACAATTTGGTCGACCACTTGGTCTGTGATTGATGCATGAGGAGGAGGAGTGAATTGTTGGGGAGGCGGAGTTGGTGAGACGGTTTCGCCTGCCATCTGACCCGCAATTTGATTCATGAAATCAGCAGGACTAGCTGTGGCTGACCCGCCAGAGGCGTCGGAAGACTGCATGTCATGAGTGGTATGAATCGCCTGTGAACTGACGACACCAAAGTTACGGCCACCTATCGCACCTGAATTTGAAGGGTCTTGTCTGGCACCACATTCAGGGCAGAAAAGAGAGTCGTCAGGAATTTCTTCCCCGCACACACTACAGTCCATGGTCCCACCCCTACGGGTGGGAGGGTCATGCCTTCTTTTGAAAAGGTTGTCTAAATCGTGATGCCCACAGTGTCAAGAACACAAGCCCTCTAGAAGAATCGGGGGGGAGAAGAAATGGGGCAGTTGATCAATACGGAAATTGACGCGCTCTTGAAAGATACTTCACGCTCGTTCTTTGTGACTTTAGAGATGTTGCCAAAGAATATCCGCAGGCAGGTTGGCCTTCTCTATTTACTCGCCAGAGTCGCAGATACAATTGCAGATACAAAAACTGGTTCAGCAGAACGCTTGATTGAGGCTTTAACTCAATATGACTCGGTCGCTCAAGGAGATTCACACGAGTTACCAGATTTCACTGAGATTGCTGCATTGCAAGAGCATGAAGGTGAAGCGCGATTGATGGAAAATGTTGGGTCGGCTGTTTCGGCCTTGGAATTGTTTGATGATGAAGACAAGAAATTGATGCGCGAGTGTTTGGCGATCATTATTTCTGGGCAGACATTGGACTTGCAAAGATTCGGTCCAGCCAATGAAACCGGTTCCGTCTCGCCCCTACAAACAGATGTGGAACTCGACGATTATGCGTATAGGGTAGCTGGAAGCGTAGGTGATTTTTGGACGCATATGACTTGTAATCATATCCTCAATCATTCCTTCTCAGTGGGTGCAAAACGAGAACGTTTGTTCTCTTTGGGGCTTCGATTTGGGAAGGCCCTACAAATGATCAATATCTTGAGAGATATACCTGAGGACTTACGATTCGGCCGTTGCTATATACCGGCCGACTCCCTGCAAGAATATGGTCTAATTCCTGGTGATTTGATCGAACATGAAAACATGGATAAATTTCGCCCACTATACGACAAATATCTAGATCTGACAGATGCACATTTAGATGCGGCAGTGGAATATATTTCCATGATCCCATATTCACAATTTCGCCTTCGTGCGGCCTGTATGCTCCCTGTATTAATTGGACAAAGGACCGTGGCAATGCTACGAGAACAAAATGTGTTGGACTTCGAAAATCGTGTAAAAGTCTCAAGGGACGAAATGAAGAATTTGATTTCAAAAACCAAGCGTTCTCTTATCTTGCCGGGTGGCGGGCGAAGATTGATGATTTCGAATCGAAATCGTTGATTCTGATTCAAGAGGAACTTTTTCTCAGTTAGGTCCCCAAAGGGGACCATTTGGACTTTTGAGGGGTGGATTCAATAAGGAATGAGCCCACCCTGACACTGACGCGTATGTCTGAGACCGTGAACCAGCGCTCTTCTGAATTCATCGATGAGTTCATTCTCATCGAGGATGAACCCGTCAGGAAGGGCGAGGAAGGCACACCAATCAACTCACGATTGGAGCAGTTGAGAGCTGCGGTGGGTGTCACGCGAGAAGCTGTCCGCGCCGCCAGCATTACTGCTTTTGAGTTGGCTGCTGAATCTGCACACTTCATGGGTGTGGTGAGTACAGGTGGAGAATTGATTAATCCCTTCGAGAATATCGAAGCTGCTGTTTGGGAAGAAGAGGAACTCCCACAACAAATGCTGCAGGCAGCTTACGATTATTGTGAAGAGTTGACAAAGCGAGAAGCCGCCAATTTCTATCACTCATTCAAGTATCTGCCAGTTGATCAGCGACGTGCGATTTGCGCCTACTATGCATTTTGCCGTCGTGCCGATGACATTGCTGATGGTGATTACGTCGATATTTTTCCAGGTGCCCAAGGTGCCAACGACCCCGAGGCCATCGATTACCGCCGAAAGCTCGAGGAACTGGCTGCAGCAAAACCAGTAATTGAGCGAACCGAATTTGAGGACAAGTTGGCACAACTATTCTTCTTCCGGAAAAAACTCTCTACAGCATACAATTGTGTGTCTAGTACGGACCCGATTTTCTTGGCATTAAAGGACGTTGTCAGCAAATATGAAGTCCCCCGAGAATACATGGATGACCTCATCAGTGGCATGGAGGACGACTTGTACACCAACCGTTACCAAACGTTTGAAGAATTATACTCATATTGTTACAGGGTCGCTTCGACGGTCGGATTGGTATGCATCGGCATTTATGGATTGGAATGTACAGCCGCAGAACGTGAATTTGCAGAGGCATGGGGCATTGCAATGCAACTGACAAATATCCTCAGAGATGTTCAGGAAGATGCTGCTAGAGATCGAATTTACCTGCCGATGGAAGATTTGGAGCGATATGGCATTACAGAGGACGACATCATGTCTGGAGAGAAACTGCTTGAGCATCCCGGCTGGAAACCCTTTGTCGAAGAATACAGCCAACGAGTGGCCAGTTATCGTGACAAAGGGTTCAAGCTCTTGCCACTCATTCCCAAACAAAGCCGCTACAGCCCTGCAGCAATGATGGCATTTTACAGCAGTATCCTGCGCAGAATTGTCAAGACCGGTGGAGATGTTTTCACTGAGCGCGTTAAATTAAGCAAGGCTGAGAAGTTGACTCTGGCCGCAGGTGTATACTTGCGCCACCGCTTCTTCTCATTCTGAACAAGAAAATGTATGCTCACCTTTGGTGAGCAACGCAACCGATTAAGAACGACAGCAAGCGCGAGCAAACAGGGAGGGAGAGAATATGCGAATTGCAGTCCTGATTGAAGATCGATGCAAACCAAATTCTCCTGCTTTCATGTATTTGCAAAAATATGCTGGGACCTGTGGAGCTGAATGTATCCAGGTTAACGGTAACAAATGCAAGATTTTGGAAAGTGCATGCCCACCATGTTTGGTTCGGGCAAAGCATTGTCCAGGAGATGCTGTCAAAATCATCAACTTGCCTGAAGAATTAGACACGGACCTAACCCATTGCTATGGAGAAAATGGATTCAGATTGTTTCGTCTCCCCGCTCCAAAAAAACTCGAAGTGGTCGGGATTCTAGGTGCAAATGGAATGGGGAAATCGACTGCCATCAATCTCCTATCTGGTACATTGAGACCAAACCTCGGAGACTGGCTGAATGGCGAACAACCTTGGGAGGACGTGCTTGAAGCATTTCCTCGGGGTGAACTCAGAGACTTCATGACCAACGTCGCCGAAAATGGTGTAAGAATCGCAGTTAAACCGCAATATGTCGATAAAATTCCCAAGGCATTTGACGGTAAAGTGAGTGCATTGCTAGAACGAATCGATCAACGAGGCGTGATCGAGCAAGTTAGCCAAGACCTAGGTATCGATCACTTGTTCTCTCGCAATCTACCCGAACTCTCAGGTGGTGAGTTACAACGTGTGGCCATTGCCGCTACCTTACTGAAAGATGCGGATGTCTACTTCTTCGATGAACCATCATCTTACCTTGATATTCACGAGCGAATGCGAGTTGTGAAAATCATCCAGGAATTATCACAAACAGGAAAATGTGTCATCGTGATTGAGCATGATCTCGCGATTTTGGATGTGATTTGTGACTTGATCCACGTGGTTTACGGAGAGCGAGCGGCCTATGGGATATTCACTCCACCTCGGCAAACACGGACTGCAATCAACGCCTACCTTGATGGTTACTTGGAGCAAGAAAATATTCGTATCCGAGATAAACCAATCCAATTCCTTCGAGGTCGAATGCGAGGTGAAGAAATTGGAGAACCGATTCTTGAATGGGGAGACTTAGAGAAGACACAAGGTACATTCAATCTCAAAACAGAGCATGGTAAGGTCCACAGTTCAGAAGTGGTCGGAGTAGTCGGCCCAAACGCAACTGGAAAAACGACCATGGTCAAGATGATTGCCGGCGAATTAGAAATGGACGGCGGGTGGTGCACCATGGAAGCCAAGGTATCCTACAAACCCCAGCATGTCAAACCAGAGTTTGCCGGTAGTGTCCAACTTTGGCTCGACAGTGAGCTTGGTATGAAGTGGCGCCAGGGTGAATTCCACACCACTGTCATCCGCCCACTGCAAGTTGACAAACTCGTCGAACAAGACGTGCGCAAACTCTCAGGAGGGGAACTACAAGCTGTGGATCAAAGGGAAGTGCGCGTCAGTGAGCAACGCCGGAGGCTGGTACTTTACGACCAGCGATGGGAAGCCCAAC
>MDTG01170822.1_pt1 | contig 16778 bp, 46 predicted proteins | sample 811421 | NCBI WGS metagenome assembly MDTG01 (sample SAMN05326645, study PRJNA326480) | marine metagenome | isolation source: seawater | place: Pacific Ocean: South East | collected 2011
CAACACTAAAAGGCTTTTTCTGTTTCTTCGGATCTCGATTCATATTTGCCGTTAAGGCGCACAGTTGCGCCACTGGAATCTCAAGCGCGTGGAAGTATTTCCGCTCTTCCTCAATTCCTGCTATCAGCGCCATCAAGGCTGTTGTGACTGGGAGCTGTCCGAACTTTTCGTAACTGTAGTCTTGGCAGCCGGGGTAGAGCGCTTGGAGCCTGAAATAGATTTCTTCCCAGTTCGGCTCGATGGGCTGTTCCCAACTTCCTTCTTCAACTTTTTTAGCGCATCCTCCATCTCATAGTTTGATTGTTCGATTGTTTGTGGCTCTCCATGATTCTTCTCTTCCTCTGCAAATTTATAGATTTCTTCGACTAGCTCATTAGGCAAATTGGCTGTATCTGACGGCATCCATTCGCTCATTCCCTCCAGTCGATTTCTAATCAATGCAGTTACGATTAGATTCTGTTGTTTTAGACTGATCTCAACAACTGTAAGGGCGGTTTGCTCTAACTCTTTCACATATTTGACTGTCCAGCCTTCCTCTTTTTCGGTCAACTCCATATTTGCGCCCATAGCTTTAGCCAATACTTTGGCCACAAAGGCGTGTGCATCAATTGGCTTACAGCCCTCAATGTTAGAAATTTTTAATGCAATTTTTGCTGTATAGGTAAATGCGTTTTGCTCTGCTGCATTACTTGCCAGCCATGCAGACTCATTAACTGTTAAATCCTTGTAGACCGGAAACACCAAAATGCCCGTTCGTTCGTTTCCAATCTCTTTGAAGCTGATCTCAGGGGCCGTCTTGAACGGCAATCTAGAAATTGCTGGCTGCTTATCCACAAAGCCCCTAGGTAGCGCCGCAGTGTTCCTATCTAGTTTGCAAACTTGGCAATAGATTGTGAAAGCCGGGTAGAAAAATCGTAGACCTCTCCGCTGTAATGCGGGTGTCCATTCAGGACTGCCTCAGTCCAAGGCCTGGCAGGTAGCAGCATTTTCTTTGCTTTGTCGTTTGCCCACGGGTAAACCCATGCGCCGTCATGCACTGCGGCTGCATACTCAACCGTCCAAACCCATTCAGCGCTTAGACCATTCACTGAATGCGTGCTCGAAGACATTAGATCTCCGCTATCGACAATTGAACGCGGGCTGCCTGTTGTGAATCCTTTTCTGCGCCATTTTCTAGCAACCTCGCTAAGCGTGCTACCTCCCACGCCTCTCTTTGATTGTCTAGGCCACACCCAATAGGCTCCACTGATTGCGTCCGTATATCGACCATCTAATTCAGCTGCAACCTCTTTCAACGCCCTTTCAGTTGCTTTCCGTAGCGCGTTTTGAACATCATCAGGTATCTCTACCTCAATGTTGAAACCAAATTGCTTAGCCATCTACTTGCGCCATTCAATTTTCATGACTAAACGATCGCCAATAACATCACGCACAACCTTGCCAATTCCTAGATCGTCATAAACGCCAGAGGCCTCAATCACTTCTACGGTTGTTGTTGTTCTGCTGCCAAATTTGATAGAGACCGCTTTTGCACCCTTGTATAGCTCAGGTGGTCTTATCCCTGTTTCATCCTGCGTTCCACTTGCCAGATCGTAAGTAGTCCAATCTTGCCCTGAAGGTAAATCCGCAAAGCTAATAATATATCCTTCTAGATAATCACTAGCAACGCTTGCGGTATGTATTCTGTCGAATTCTGATCTATATTTGTCAGTTACTTGTTTGACGAACAACTCTAATACGATCTGCTGTCCCCCAGTGCGCTGGTATCCGTTCTCAGGTCCGCCCCTTGTGCCCGGTGACTCAATCAATAAGCGTGCATTTTTAAATGGTTCTAACGGTGAAGTCATCAGCTTCTGAGAATCTGAGTCATGCCGTTTGCATAATCAGCACAGCACGGGGCTTGTGGTAAATCCCAAAGCTCAAGATTTAGTGCTCTGCAAATTTTGACTTCCAACCTTGCCTGTTCTTCCTCTAAAGGTTGCGTCTTAACTTGTGTCAGGCTTTTGTGTCTTAGTGGCTCCTGGCTATATTCCACCACGTCTGCTTTGATCAATGGCAGCCCGGCATCCGATGGGTCTGCTGATCTTAAAGTTTCAATCTTTAGCTCTAGCGCTGCCCATTTAATTACAAAATCTTGAATCTTTTCGACTGTGAGAACACTGATCGTGGCCGTGCTGTTCATAGCCTGGCTGAGCTTATGGAGCTCCCTATAGCCACCGCTAATCTTTTGAGACTCTCTCAGTAGTTCTCTTGTCTCTTCTGCTGTGTATAGGGGCGAGCCTGTTTGAGGGTTAGACGTGGCCCAGGCGCTGTGAAGGTCTGGAATAGGTCCATAAATTGGCCCAGTTGCAGCGCCTGCCATGGGTGTCGAACAATCCTGCGTTTAAGGCTTCCGGTAGTGGATCAGCCCAAACCGATTTGAGAGAGGATACTTTGACCGGTCAAAAGCTCTGTGCTAATGCCAATAACAAAGCCCAGCATTGCTAGCCGACCATTCAGGTTTTCTGCAAACTTGACAAATCCAATGCGTGCGTTGTCAGCCATGTTGCTCAAAATTTTGTGCTGAAGTATTCCAGCGGCAACCTAGTAGGTTCGCGAGTTTCTATGAAAAACAACGTTAAGCATCATGTTCAACGCCTAGCCACACGAATGCTACAAGCTGAGTTGTGCCAAGACCCAAATATGATTTCACATATTTTGAATAAAGCTAAAAAGCATAAGCAAGCGCTGAAAAATCTTAGAGCTCAGCAGTTTGCAGCCAATCCAAATCTGTTTGATTCACCCCATATGCAGGCAGGCGACTGAAAGCCCGCTTCATTTCTCTAGGTGTCAGCAATAAATCAGCTCTTTCTGCAATTTGAGCGACTAATACAGGATCCCGACCTCTAGCAGCTACTGCTAACGCGACAAGCAATTTATGCGCGGGATCTAACAATGACGAACCCATAGTTTGAATGCACCTAGTTAAACCTACCTGTTATTTTTTTTAGTATGGTCTCACTTATTCTTGTGGCATGGCTTAGCCATCACTCACATGGTCCTTATGATTGGCACATGACGTGCTCTAGATTTGTCGAAAAGCGTCTAGAAATTAGACTGGATCGCCACTTTACTGACTTAGAAAAAAGTATGTTGATCGATTATTTTCGTGGCAAGGTTGACAGCAAATGCGATCAGCTTTTGACGTATCACAGCTTTGACCGGGCCACCATTTAGCTCAGTTCCTGTAAGGATCCGTACAAAGTTGTCCAAATCCTTAAGCCCCCGACCTCTTGCTGCCATGCATAGGCAGCGCTAAGCAACTCGGGGCTTTTCATTTTTACTATCCTGCAGCGATTTTCTTTCGCCAGGGCTTGCTTTACTTCTGGCGTGTCAAGTGCCCAGCCCTGCACAAAGTAAACAGTCAAATAACCACGTTTGCGCGTTTCAGTCAGAAACGCATGCATGGCGTGGCTATTAGGAATCGGTCGGCGGTATGCCTCAATGGGTCGAATGGCAACTTTCTTTGGCCTTCGACGCATTTGCCCTTAATCGTTTCGCTCGTAACAGCGTTCCATGTGATCAACGTTTAGCGCGTGAATGTTGCGCTGCGCATCAGCAAACACCTGACCCAGCATCGGCTCAGACACTGGCGGTGGAAACGCTTCCTGCTTTGCCTTTTTGTCTTCCTCGTAAGTTCGCAGCAACAGCCAGGCAAACGCTATTAAAAAGACAAAAGGCAGCAGTGGCCAAACCACCAAGGCCGCAGCAAACCCTATAAAAACCCCGACGTATCGCATCACTTGACCTCCGCCGCTATCCGCTGCCTTACCTTTTCTTGTTCTTTTGCTCGCAGCGTTTGGAACCGTTCTAAGAAAAATGCAGCCCTTCGCCTGTGAGCCTCTGACGTTTTGGCGTGGGTGTGTTCATAAATGCCGGCCTGTCTCACTGAGTCCGCATAAACCCAATGCAGTTGTTTCAGGTCCAGGCCTTTTGCCTGTGCTTTGAAGCGTTTTTGCTCATCGAGCAATTCGCGTTTTGCCTTGTTTGATTTCATAAGCTGATCGCAACAGCCCAATCCTACACGGGACAGGCTGCTGCGTCAGCCTATTGCGTCATTTGTCGACCCAATGTGAACGAATCCGCATCTCACCCCCTAGCGGCGTTTCTCCCTCCTTTGTCTCTGTGAAGAGCGTTTTAGGTTTTGCCGCTGCGTCTAGCGATTCGTTGATTTCCTTTGTTTGTCGATCAACGGATCTCATCGCCCGCTCTGCCTTCCAACTCACCCAATCCTCAAACCAGTAATCAACTACTTTGTCAACAATTTTGTTTGTTGACAATGATGGACGGATGTTGATCAGTTGCTTAGCTGTTTCTACAGCTAACGCGCCCCAGACGTTGTAATCTGAGTATAGAACGGGCGCCATTTCACTTACCCTTGTGAGGGAATGTCGAGCGCAGCGCTTCGATCAGCAGCTGGGCCAGGCCGTTGCCTTTGAGCGGCGTATAAGGCAAAATTTCACTAAGCAGAAACAAAGCCAAACCAATTGCAATTGTTGGTTCCATTGAGCGCTTTATAAAAAACGCCCAAGGGTTCCCGCTTATTTCTTCTTACGTTTTTTCGCTGCTTTAGCGCTTGCCTCCTTTGCCGCCTTTCTTGCCGCCTTTGCCTTTCTTGCTGCCGTATCGACTAACCGGCGTGTGCTTTGTTGCTTCAACCAACGATAGGGGCATCAGGGGAAACCAGCTCTTTTAAGGTTTCCACCTCATTGGCCAGGCTTTCGTCAACTGGCCTCATTATTGCAGGGCATTTATTGAGGATTATGTGAGCTAGTTCTGTGTCTGAATATGAGTCTAAATTCCTCTTTAATTGCATGCCAACTTCTTTGTGTTCATCTTTTGGTATTTCTGAAAGTCCTAGTTTGTCCCACAAAAAACAAATATACATGAATTGGGCTAATTCTCTGCCATTAGGAAAAGGGAACTGAATGATTTCCGCCATCACTTCCCCTCCCTGATCATTGCAGCGGTCAGGCATGGGGATTGACCTTCCTTGCCAAATGGCCAAACGTACTCAATGCCATGAAAATCCCTTGATATATGAAACCGCTTAACTGTCGTGCGCTTGCAATCTTTTTGTGAGTGCCTCCCAAACAGGGTGAGCATTTTGGGTGATCTGCTAATCACCTTGAATTCAAAGCTGCCGTTGTCGCCGGCAAATTTGCCGCCGTAGTACCGGCCGGCTGCAAACTCTGATGGCTTTGTGGCCATGTCGGGTTTCGGATCGTGACAGGCAGAGCCTAACGATTGCGAAACGTAACGTCAACAGCTCAGGGCCATTTGCTGAAAAGCCTTTTAAGCCACCCACCCACACGCTGCCGCCTGCTCATCAGAGGCCGGTCGATCTTGTGCAAGCCAAAGTGCGTTGCGTCCAGGGCTTGGATCAGGTGACACACCGCCACGTCTGGATCTGCCTTTGTTCCGCAGGTGTAAACGTCGATTGCCGCCTGGCCTAGCTCTGGCCATGTATGAATCGAAAGGTGCGATTCAGCCAACAGCAGCAACACGGTCACACCTTGCGGATGGAACCGGTGAATCATCACGTCGATGATTGTGGCCCCTGCCTCTTCCGCTGCCTCACAGGCAAAAAAGGCCAGCATCTCATCGTTGTTAAGGCGGTCTGGCGGGCACCCCTTTACGTCGCAGAGGGTATGACTCCCAGCGGTTGGCACAGACCCTTTGCAGCTGGTTTGAAGCTTCCAAAAAACCGGCCCTAGGCATGGTTCAGGATTAATGCGCCATAGGCTCCCGCATCGCTACCGAACAGACCGAACCGCGTAAGCCGAATTACTCGGCTTTTGCAAGCTCTTGCATCGCTTTCATGATGTTGTTCACCATGAATGGATTGCCTGCATTCCGAGCGGCTTCTAGGGCTTTCTGCAACCTTGCTTGCCGCTCTTCCTTTGTGTCCGCCATAAGTGCGCCGAGATTGCGCAGTCTTCCGGCTAAGCCAAAAACAGGGCAGCGGCCACGGTTTCCCTGCAGTGTGTCGAGATCAACAGTCAACAGCAGGCCAATGCCTGAGGTGTCGTGTTGAATGGCCCCTAGGCAGCCACATAGTGATTTTACTGGTGTTGTCAGCCCGGCCCCTAGGGGTTGTTTCCCATCGATTCGATCTGCGCCCTGTGTGTTTTATGTCCAGGGGGATTTTCGTGGGGGTCCAGCCAGGGGCACAAGGTCGGGTGACACCTCAAAAAACCTGAGGGGGTCCCCAGGCTCTTGAGTTGGATTAGGTGTGCCGATCAAACAAGGGCAGAGAGAACAGCACGTAGAGCGTTCTGTATGTCGTGGCTCTTGTAGTGAGCGATGCCTTTGAGGAATGCCTCCTGTGTGTTGGTTGCAAAAAAGTGTTTGCCGTGTGGAAGGTGACGGCGACCGTTTGCGTGGATGTAAACGTGAATGCTTGAGGGGCTGAATGAGACACCTACATGCCGGCCAGACTTGGCAACGGCTGTGATGTAGTTGTCAGATTCGTGAATGAGTTGGGTCATTCCGGTTGCTGATCTCGACATATGCATCATGCACCTGGCGGGATGGTGGTGTCAATAAAGCGGGGGCAGTTGCAACATTGGTTCACAGTTCATGCCGTGGTGTCAAAGATCAATCAAGCGATGCGCCCACCAATTAATGGCAGCGCTCACCAGCTGATGGCTTGCATTTGCCTGTCCTGCTCCGCATTGGTGCGCTCGATGGCCATGGGCAGCCATAGGAACGTCGCGAGTAATCCGAACAGGGCCAGGGCCTGCAGGACCGGGTGTGCATCCTTTTGGTTTTGTAAAGACATTCACTGTTCCTCTGCTGTTATCAAGATTCTAAAGCTGATCGGGTTAAGCGTCATGAAAAACAGGAAGGCAGGCGCCCTTACGAATTCGTGTCATGTGATGCCTAAAACCATTAGCCGCGAAGGTGTCGCCGTGGTGATGCGCTTTAGTCGCCAGTTCGGCCAGCTTCATGGTCAGCCGGTCTGTCCGGCGCAGCTCCTGCAGGCTGATTCTTTGGTTTCGATGCGCAGGGGTTACGCGGAAGCTGTAGCAGCTCCCAAGGTCAGCGATGAAAGTCATTGATCGAGTTACGAAAGGGAACAGGAAAAGGACAAATCAGAAGCGCAGGCAAAGGTCGGTGATGCCCTCGCAGACCTCGTTCAGCATGTCGCCGTAGCAACCTTCAAGCTCTTTGATGACGGGCATCTCAAAGGTCTTTTTGTTGAGCTTGTAAGCGGTCACGTCATAAAGGTCGGTGCCGCCGTTGTAAGCGATCTTCAGGTGGGTGAGCTTGGCGCCACGCTTACCGGCCTGCCTTCTGAAAACCAGTGTGATGGCGTTGTTGTTGTCGTCGTGAACGATTTGAGCGCCGGTCAGAGCAGCCAGGGCGCCGATGCCTTGGCCGTTGGTCAGCTGTTGGATGGTGGTGGTGTTGGTGGTGTTCATGGGGCGTTTGATCTCGACCCCTTCAATATGCACGATCTAAGCCGTGGTGTCAACCCCTCGATGTTTTCCCTATAGAACGCCATGTCAGATCGACGACGCCTAGTTACTCGTTTTCCTTCAATCGCTCAATTGACATAGCCGCTTCGAGCGCTGCTAGTTCCGCGTCGGTTGGATCCTCGAACACGCTTTGCAGGTCATAGCCGTCATGGCCTTTTTCTGTCACCCACCGCAGCAGCTCTGATGCACCGGGAGTGATTCGGTATAGATCCCACCCGAGCGTTGTTTCCCAGCCAAACACCAGTACGCCATAAAAGGGAATTGGTAGATGCAGGGCAAAGCTGCCAGGGTCGTCTCCCTCAGGTGCGTTGATGTAGAGCGAGAACCTGCCGCAATGCACGTCCAGCCCGTAGCGGTCAATGTTCAGCATGGGAGGGAACCGATAGGCCTATAAAGTTTTTCGCTCACAATTTGTTTGCGAGCTTCATTAAGGCTCAGGCATTCCCAGATCTTCCCGTCTGGCGCAATAACTGCGAAGCCGTCCTGTGTGGGATGTATCAAATAGCCTAAGTATTCAAAAATATTTGGGTGAGTCATAAGCAGTCCCTTTTGCAGTGAAGTTATGCGCCGGGAACATCTAGCCAGGTATCCATCCACGGAGAACGCAAAGGGCCAGGCTCTGGACCCTGCTTAATGTCCCTGTTTGCTTGTCTAAAACTCACGGCCTGTTCCATCTCAAAAGTCACTACGCCGTCACCCTCACCCATGGCACGCCTGAGCAGGTGGTACTTGTAGTGATTGAGCTTTTCTTCCTCACCCCATCGGAATTCATCGACAATTTCCAGCAATCGAATTTGATGGTCAGTTAGTTGCATCTCTAAGCCTCTAGAAAGCCTCTGAATTGTCTTCCTGAAGCAAGTCATCACGCGAAGGGTTTAAGCGTGCTTCTAGGGCCTTGTGGGCCTCGTAGGCGGCCAGGGCGGCTGTGCATTCGTTTTGAACCTTTAGTGGAAGATAAACAGCTCCTACCTTCAAAGATGCTCGTAATGCTTTCGCCAGTCTCTCCGGGTCGAACGGTGTCATAACAAGATTTTTATGATTCAAACTTTCCAAATGTCAGCCTTAATGATTGTTGTGTATTTATGAACGTAGTGAATAAATACATGACAATCATTGTTTTATCTATGTTTTAGTTTTCTTCTTATAGTTGCCCACGCTGTAGGCATCAGCTGCCCACACCATGGGCATCAGCTGCCCACGACATAGGCATCAGAATATTGCTCAGCTGCCCACACCATGGGCATCAGAAATTGATTTCTGGCCAGTCTTGATCACCTGGCGGCCGTCTTGCATACATCCATTTTTTCTCTTGCTGATTTAGTGGATTTGCAAAGTCCGTCACCACCGTTTGCCACTCACAACCCCACCGATCTCGACCGGTTACGGCGTAAGACGCAAAGCGCTTGCATGACAAGTCACCCACGAATCTTTGCCCGATTCTTCGCCAGCTTGGCTCTTTGCCCTTCCAGCTCAGCCGACAGCAGGGCCAGGGCAATTGTTCGCGGTCATACAGCCTGCAGCAAAGGCCTTCAATCTTGTATGTGAATGCATGGCCGGGGCTATCTAAAACATCGCCCGGCTGCAGCATCACGGAAGCTCGATAACAACAACAACCCGATTCCCCTGCAGGTGTCGGGTGTCCATATCAATTCCGGGCGGATAGATCCGGCAATCAAGCGGGCGGGGTCCCGCAAGCAACAGGCGCAGAACTTTGAGCATGCACCCAAGCTATGGGCCATCAACCTTTGACCAGGTGGCCTAGCCCCCACCGCTCGAACAGCTCGCGATTGTCTGCAATCATCGAATCAATAGTGATCAGAACACCATTAGGGGACATTCCGTCTCTCTCAGGCAGGTTTTGATCCATGCCATTTGACAGGGCTTCAGGGTGGTTCGTCAGGTAGGCCAGGCCGTAAACCATGACTTTCTGCTGAGCTTCGGTTAGTTCCATTTGAAATTTTTGAGTGGCTTCAGTTTTGTGTTTCTAATGTGGGTCACTTGCGATGGGTGAATCAGCCCAGCTCTTGTTTTTGCTGCTGCCTTGCAAGCCTCGATTTCTTCGGCCGCGAGTTGCTGGGCTATGCCTTCAGCAATCTCAGTCAGCTCATCTTTGAGCTGCTCTGTGGGGGCATTGATGGCCAGGGCCAGGGCCTCTGTCAGGGCCTCTGTGTTGTTGGTGATCATGCTCAATACCCCGCTAAGCCGTTGTCACCGTAGACCTCATCCATCAGGCGGCGGATCATTTCATCTTCTGTGATCCGGCCCTCTGCAATGTGAGCCTTAAGGGCTTCAACGCGGAAGCCGTATTCAGCTGCGATCTCGAAAGCGTCGTTGAGTGTCATGGGTCGTTTCCTTGGGACTCCTTAATTATGCACGGCTTAGGCCGTGGTGTCAACAATCAGCGGCACCTGTAGAGCCAACCGGTGTATTCATCGACCTCTTGCAGGTCATTGGCGAGCACTTGATCCAGCCAGGCGCGGACACCTTTGGCAGGGGCCTTCCAGCCGTCGCACTTAAGAATGGCGCCGTCTTCCAGGCGAATGAAGCAATAAGCGGTTCTGCCGTCTTGCACACCCCATTCGTAAACGTTCTGGGTGTAGATCCTGACGAACTTACGGCCAGTCATTTTGGCGAAAATCTTGCCGTCAAACTTGGCGTTCAAGCGAGCAACAAAATCATCAATCCTGGCCATGCGTTCGCGTACGGGCTGCAAAGCAAAATCTGTGTTGGCCTGAGTGGTGGTGGTCATGGTGGTGATTGATCTCGACTCCTTAAGTATGCACCGCGCTAGGCGCGGTGTCAACACTCATTTGTTACCGGCCGGCCAGGGCAAGTGTTTGGCCTCTGTTCACTTGCTTATTCAGTCCCACGTTTGCGCCTGCTGTTTTGCCGTGCTGGTAGCCGTTTCCAGTCGCATCAGTGAACCCGCATGCCGTGCCAAGACGGGGGTGAAGCTTTCGGCAAAGGGCCTCGACTGCCTGCTTTTCAATGTTTCGCCGCTTCTGTGCCACTAGGCCAGGGGCAGAGGTTCCAGCAGGCCGGGGCATGTTCTCGGCGTCCCGTTCTTTTCTCAGCTGTTCCTGTCGCATGTCATACAAGCGGCAACCAATGGATTCGACAAATGCTTTTCGGAAGTTCTGCCTAAATCCACGATCACGCTTGTGGGGATCTTCTACAGCTTTGGCGCGGTCGGCCTGGCTGTTCATCGTCTCAAGTAGAAAATCGAAATACAACTCGATTTCGATACGGCGACCTTTTGTCGCTAACACTTCGATGCGGTTCTCACCGTTCCGATATTTGTTGATGCACCTGCCGTTAAAAAAGGTGGTGACATAGGACAACAACAACACTTCTGCAGCATCGCGGCGCTTGCCATAGATCAGGGCATCCCATGCAATCGCCTGATCTTTCTCAGGGTCATAATCAGGGGTCACGTCTGCTGTGCTGATGCCGTGCTGTTGGCAAAGCTTTTCGACTAGCAGCGCTGCATTAGCTGCCTCGTTTTCGTTGGCGCTGCCCTGCATCCTGAGCAGCTTTGCAATCTTGGCTTTGATCTCGTTCAGGTTGTTCATTGATCGAGTTTAGAAAGTTGATAGGTAGAAGACAAACAGATCAGGCGTCAGCGCCGAACATTTGCTCGAAGAGGTTCAAAGCAGGATCGACGGCGGGCGCGGGGCCTTGCACGCGGGGCGCGGGTGCGGTCCACTCGCAGGCCAGGGCGCGGCGGGTGTAGGCGCGGGCGGGCTGCACTACGTCGGGTGCCCAATACTCAACACGCTCGGGGATGATGGTGGTGAATTCGGTGCCGATGGGCCAGCCTCTTACTTCAGTCATTTGGGGGGGTGTGATCTCGACTCCTTAAGAATGCACCATTCGGGCTGTGGTGTCAACAATCTTTTTTTACAACGTCGATGCATGCATCAAATGGCACACGGCTGCCATCCTCTCGACGTAATGCATTGAATGCCTCCACTGCATCGTCGATTTCTATGCAGTCTTGGATTTCGGTCCAACCGAAACGGCCTAGCGATGTTTGCCAGGTAATAGTGAATTGGCTCATTTCTTGGCGGGGGTGATGTTGATGGTGATGGTTGCTTTTGTTTTTTCGTCCAGGTAGCGGCCGTATGTCTCCCAGCAAAAACGCCTGTAGCTTTCACGGTCGTGAAACATATGCTCTGGGATGTTGACGGTGAGGTTTAAAGACTTAGCCATTGATTAAACCCACCCCCAGGCGGTCGCCTCGGTCATGACGCCATTGGCGTACTGCCAGACGCAATAGGTGCGCTTGCCACGGGGGCGCTTGACGTAATACATGGTGTTGTCGGGGTCTTTGTACTGCTTAGTGCGCAGAACCTCGAAGGTGATGCCTTTACGGTCGGTGATGGTTTGGGTCATTGGTTCGTTTGATCTCGACTCTTTAATTATGCACGGCATGGGCTGTGGTGTCAACATTACCCGTGATGGCGCAGCATCTCTTCTGCGAAATCATCGGCGTACTGCTGAGGCTCGGTCTCCCAGACAGGCAAGCCGTCCACGTAGTGATCGAGCTTTCTGTAATCGTCTTGGCCCATTGCGCCATTGCAGATATGCACACAATCGCCGGGCTCGCAGCGCATCATTGCTTCGCAAAATTCCAAGGGGTCTTCACCGAAAACGAGGCGGGCGCCCATACAGACGGGCTTTGTGTAGCCGTTGGCGGCTGCTTTGGCGCAAATGGCAATCAGTTGTTCAGTGGTGATGATGTTCATGGGGCTTGATCTCGACTCTTTAATTATGCACGCTAGGGGCTGTGGTGTCAACCCTCGGGATCAATCGCTGATACCTCAACGTCAAAGCTCACCCCGTACTGTTTAGCGGTAGTGGTGAATTCCTCAGCAATCAGGATCCAGGCGCTTTGCACCTTGTCCCGGTCCCATTCGTAGTTAGTGCGATTGGAGCAATTGGAGATTTTGCGCAAGGTGTCGCGCAGTGTGTCAACTCTGGAGGGGAACATGCGAGCGAAACGCTCACGCTTTGGGTTAGTCATTGGAAATCCTCGGCGGTAAGAGGGCGGAACAAGGCGCCCACTACGTCATCACGCAAATTGGTGAGGTGTTCGCGCCGAAAAGGCTCATCTTGTGCAGTGAACCAATCAGCAAGGGCATTAATGGCGGCCTGCAGAGTGGGGTAGCCGCCGCGTTTGATGTCGCGGGGCACTGTGCCGGTGAAGGCAAACACGCCATTGTTTTGAGTGACGTGGGTTCCGTAAGTGCCGATTCGTAGTAATGGCTGTGTGGTTTTCATGGGGTTTGATCTCGACTCTTTAAAGATACACGGTCCGGGCTGTGGTGTCAAGCAATGCAACTCAGGCAAATAAAGTCACCGCGCCCCGGAGGTCTTTGGTGCAGCGATACTCAAGGCCGCCGTTCTGATGCTCGAAGACGTAAAGGCGGAGACCGCCTGACATCTTGCAGCCGAGATAACGACAGCCCTTAGCTTCAGTGAAAATGCGGATGGCGTCCTTGATCGGGGTGAGGTGTGTCATCAGAAGTACCCCTGAGCTTTCATCATGTCCATAACGAGAATGCGCTCATTGCCCGTCATGTAGTCCAGAAGGTGCTCAGCACCGCGTGCCACAACTTCCTCATAGGCCTGACCCTGAGTGATCTCGTAGTGATCAGCGATGTTTTTGGTGATGACGTGAACGGTCAAGGCATTGGCTTTCTTGAGGAACTGAATGTTCTTTTGATAGTTGGTCATTGGTTTGTGATCTCGACTTTTTAAAGATACACGGGGCAGGCCGTGGTGTCAAGTGCTTTTTAATACCAGACACCAGGGCAGGGCATTAGTTAATGGCGCAATGGTTGGCGAGTTGGAAAAAGGTTGTGTGACGTTGGAGCAATGCAGGCAACAGGTGCCAATGACCCTGGCGCTTAGCGGCGCGGATCATGTCTTCTGTTTCGCGCAGTAGTTCGGTGAACTCTTCGCGTTGTGTCTTGCGGGCGGGCTTTGTGTCCGGCCAAAGAGCGGGACCTTTGCACTTGCTGTTGGCGAGGTTGGCGGCTTTGAATGCGGCCAGCTCTTCCGGTGTTCGATTAATTCTGCGTGGCATGGGATTGATTGATCTCGACCCCCACAACATACACGGTGGGGGCCGGGGTGTCAACTCAGGCAGTCACGGCATCAAGCCGCTTGCCTCTGAACTGTGCATAGACAGTCAGCACTCCGTTCTTTGCGTTCTCGCCATAGCGGTAGTTCGTCACGCCACGGATGGTGATTTTGAACTGATCGCCCTGAGCCGTGACGCCTCGAACGTCTCCTTCGATGAAGCCATCAACAAAGCAAAGGTTGCACTCGGTCAGAACGTCGCCTTCATTGGTGTTTTTGTTGACCCGGTTCTCAAGCAACTTGCAAGCGTGCTCGGTTTGCTCATAAATGAATTGCTGAACCTTGCCCTGATTGATTTCGGCATCGGCCCACCAGTTAGCGTAAACCCGTTTGTCGCCAACCTGTAACCAACCCTGGCCGAATTCGTAGCGAATCAGTGGGTTGCGGTTCCACTCGGGGTAGCGATGTGCAAAGCGGGGCTGAGCAATCCCCAGCCGTTCGTGAGCGTGTGCAAGTGCGCGGTCAGCTGCTGTGTCGAATTTCTCAGTCAGAGCGGCTTGCAATCCAGTTTTGATTTCGTTGGGAGTGGTGAAAGTCATGAGGTAGTGATCTCGACTCTTCAATTATGCACGGGTAGCACCGTGGTGTCAACCTCTACCTCAATACGTTTTCGTTTCACAGGCGGGTTGAAGGTGCCACAACTGGTGTTGTTGGCCCATTTGATCAGATCCTTACGGGTATAAACCCCATGAGGATCTCTTTCTTCTGGTTTGTCTTGCGGCAAATGAGGGACATAGGAATGCGTTCTGCCAATTCTTCTGACCTCAAGCGAGCCTCCCGCGTAATGCAATGCCCATTTGATTTCTCTAATGGTTCGCATGTAGTACAGCAACGGCATCTTTTCCGTTCTCGTTTTGTTGTTTGAGAACGTGGCCTCGTCAGCTGTTCTGTCGATGACTGTTGATGTATTCACAAATTTCCCATTAAGTCGGTGGGTTTGTTGTAAGAACTTGGCGTGAAAGGAACTTCAAATCTCGTTAATTTTCTTTCTATAGCCTGAACAGCGTGTTTCAGGCGAAAAAGTGCCAGCTGCCTAGCAGTTGGTTTCTTCATCATTGCCATCTGAAACTGATCTTCAGCCCAATCAGAAGAAACGTAGACAGCGCCTAAGAACTGTTTCTCTTTGTCGGTTAGTTTTAGAAAAGGAAAAATTGGATCATCGTCGTCAAGTGCCTGCTGAAATTTTTCAATAGCTTGATCAAACTCAAGCCATTTGGCATTAGGACTAAAGGGTGTCATTCCTAAAAAATTGACACCAGGGCCATCAGTTAAATCAACTAGATTCACCCCACGTTGTAAGATCTCGAAAGATGTTGGAGACAGCCAGCCTTTGGCGTGTTTAGCAGGACTAACTCCCATGGTTCTGTCCGTTGACGCGAGCGATTTCTACAACCCACTTATCATCAACTGTCGAAACCAAACACTCTTCACCAACCTTTAAATTATATTGTTGCAGATTTCCATTTAATTCTATTAATTTGTCATTATTGCCATCTGGAAGAACAACGCCAACGAAAAGATCTAAAAAGTCAACAGTTTCAAGATCATATCGCGATGAAAGTTGACCTTCACGCTGCAACTGCCGAGCTAACTCCCATTTCTCTTCATCGAGCCGGTAGCTTTCAAGACGCAAAAGCGCCTCGAATTGCCTTAGCTGCAAAGCTCTGAGCTCTTTTGGTGTTGGCTGCATCGCTGCTGTTTAAATGCGAACCCATACTGTCGCAGCTTTCGATTCCTGATAGGTATTTTTAGAGGATCAGGACATTCATTGACATAAGCAGCCAATAAAAAACCCCAGCCGATGACTGGGGTCGTGCTAAATCGTTTCTGCGAGGTTTATTGGCCAACCTTGTAGGCCGAGCCTCTGTAAGTGGCAACCTTTGCGCCTGTCGTCTTTTCGACAGGTGCAGCCTGATAGGGCACACCCCTATAGGCCTTTAGGTGCAGAAACTGAGCGTCGGACAAACGCCGAGCTTTGAGCAGCTGATCCTTGATCAGTTGCAGGTGGTTTAGAACGTGCATGGGATCTCCCACGGCATCAGGCCCCGTTGCATGCCTGAGGTTCATGCGCCCTCGTTAAAGGGCCAACGTTGACCTATGTTGCCGATCTGGATACGAAAGCGGACAGGCTTAAGAGTTTCTCCTGAGTCGCTTCGGGGACAACCATGCGCATCCCTAGCTTTGTGCTTACTACCTCCAGACAGGTAATCATTGTCCCCAATTCGTTTGGCGTATAGCCCCCACCGATCTCCCTCCAGGCCATGCCGACAATTTCATGCATGTGCCTCTGATACTGGCCTGACAGGCTTTCGCACACCGTCCAATTCGGTGGATTGCCTTGTGACCACTCACCTTTAAGGGTGGTGATTCCCTGCATGTCCAGGTAGGCGGAGTAGGTCACAGAATCCTGATCGATGGAGTCCATCAATTTTCGTATCCTGACAATGAGGGTGCCTAAACCTGTCAGCTTTCGTAATGAATCAGAAAGGCTCTGGAATTTCGTTGGGTATATCCACTTGGAAATCGAGGCCTAAATCCCGAGCAATCCTGGCGGCTTGATCGATCTCTGCGGTCACGCTGGCCCGGAAATCAGCAGCTTCCTGCGGTTCATCGCCAGGCGGCGCTTGGCCTCTCGACACCTGAGCCACGATTTTTTCCATCTGGTCGCCGGTAAGAGTCATGCTCGAAAGGGGCTGAGGTGTCAACGATAACCTTCCATGGCCAAAACTGCAAGCTTTATGGCATAACACTGGAAACCTTGCCCGCCTGTAGGGTGCGCCGATGAACCCAAATGATCCAGACGTGTCCCGCGCTTTGGCAAAGCTGCAAAACTTTCATGACTTAGAGTAAGACTTGAGTTGATGGGAGTGGGCTGCTTCCAAAATTTCTAATAATAATAATTAACTATATTAGTCTTAGATTATTATTTGTTTGATTAATGTAAGTCTTTCTGACTCAATAAATCGAAACTTCCGCAAATATGAAAAATCTTAAGATATTAATTACTGTTTTAACTCTGGTATTTTTTTGCCAGGTAAGTTCTGCATTCGAAGTCATTCAAGGAGAAATCACTGAGATTTCAGGGCCTGATGACCTTAATCTTGACCC
>MDTG01179684.1_pt1 | contig 16777 bp, 20 predicted proteins | sample 811421 | NCBI WGS metagenome assembly MDTG01 (sample SAMN05326645, study PRJNA326480) | marine metagenome | isolation source: seawater | place: Pacific Ocean: South East | collected 2011
CTGGTGTGGGTATTGGACAAATATTTAGGAATGTGACTGGTATCATGATTGATTTTGACCAAGCTCAAGCTGACTTATCAGCCATAACTGGAAAGACAAAACAAGAGCTTTCAGGATTGACTGAACAAGCCAAAGAGCTTGGAGCCACAACACAATTTTCAGCAACTCAAATCACTGAGATGCAGATTGAACTTGGAAAGCTTGGATTTACTACTGAACAGATTACAAAATCAACACAAGCTGTCTCAAATTTTGCCTCAGCAACTGGTTCAGATTTGGCTTCAGCTTCAAAGGTGGCTGGTGCATCATTAAGGATGTTCAATCTGGATGCTTCGGAGATGGATAGAGTGGTCTCCACTCTTGGAGTGGCGACAACAAAGTCAGCTCTTTCCTTTGCTGATTTTGAGAGTGCTATGAGTAACGTGGGACCAGTGGCGAATTCATTTGGCTTCTCAATCGAGGACTCTGTGACCTTACTTGCTAAGCTGAAAGATGCTGGTTTTGAAGCTTCTAAGGGTTCAGTGGCTGTGAGAAACATATTCTTAAAATTAGCTGATGCTTCCTCACCATTAGCCAAGAGCATTGGTGGTCCAGTCAAGAGCATGGATGACCTTGTGGAAGCATTTAAAAAACTTAAAGCTGAGGGAACAGATTTAGGTGAAGCTCTTGAGCTGACAGATGCAAGGTCAGTCTCAGCTTTCTCTGTATTCCTGAATCAAGCTGATACACTAACCTCATTTAAAGATTCAATTACTGATGTGAATGCTGAGCTTGAAGCAATGGCTCAGAAAAGACTTGATTCTGTTCAAGGTAAAATCACTCTATTGTCTTCAGCATGGGAAGGATTTATTCTAGGTGTGGATGATTCTACTGGAGCCTCAGAAAAACTCAAGGACATGATTGGGTTTCTGGCTGAGAATTTATCCACTATAATGTCAGTGGTTATGAATGCGATTGAGATTTTTATTAGATACCAGATAATTGTCAAAAGCTCAGCTCTAGCTAATAGACTTTATACAGCTTCTTTGATGACCATGTCTGGAAGGGTCAAAGGATTGACTGGGGTTCTTGCTCTGTTGAGGGGAGGATTTCAAAAGCTGGGTCAAACCTTACAAAAGAATATTTTTGGTGTGGTTTTGATTGTTGCTTTAGAGCTTTTCCAAAGATTTCAGAAGTTAAACAGCATAATGGAAACGACAGAGAACAATGCTCGTGATTTAGCTGAGGCTGAGAACAAACTTGCAAGAGAAACTCAAAACGAAAAAGACGAGGTAAAAGGTTTATTTGATGCTCTTATGGATTCAAATAAAGGAAGTAAGGAAAGAAAAAACTTAATAGATGAAATTAATTCCAGATATGGTACCACTCTGCAAAATCTGGAAGATGAGAGTAAATTTGTGGACCAAGTCAAAGAGAGCTATTCTGATTTAATTGATGAAATTGAAAAGAAGTCAGAGATGGAAGCCATTGCGACAAGATTTACAATATCACAGCAACAACTCGCAAAAGCTGAAATGGATTTCAACAGAGCTGAAGACAAATTCATTGCATTTAGCAATAAGATGAGTGGAACAGCAGAAGGATTTTTTAGAGAAGTTTTCGGAGTCTTTGGTGTAGAAAATGAGAAAGAGCTTGGTGATGTTTTGGAAGCTTATTCGGATGTATATTTTTCAGCTATGAAAGAGGCTGAAAAATATGAAAAGCAATACAATGCAATGAAGTTAAATGCTATAAAGAACAGAGAGGCAAATGATGAGGATGTGGACCCTATGGGGAATCCTAAAAACCTGAAGAAAAACATATCAGCAAACCTTAAAGAGTACAAAGAAGGAGCTGACAAAATAATTGATTTTGTAAAGGAATTAAAAGAGCAAGAAGAAAAGCTAAGACAAGGAGGAGCTGATGACCTTATTTCTGGAGAGGTAATGAATGCAATTAAGACAGCCAGAGAAACTGGTGAGGCTCGTGTGGAGATTGTTGAGGATATGATGACCAAAGAAGGACAGAAAAGAATTGACTTCTTAAAGCAACAAAGAGAGGATGAGAGATTCTTTGAAAAGATGGACATGGAGGAGATGCAAAGACTCAGGAGAACAGAGCTGGACAAAGAGCTTGAAAAGAAGATTACAAAAATACAAAACTCAAAATCTAAAGAGAAGGAAGCTGAAATCACAGCTCTAAACAATCTATTCGAGGAAAGAAAAACACAGCTAGAATTTTTGGAAAAGAAAGAGCAAGGTGAATTCATGGCTTCTCAGGATGTTAAAGATGGTAAGCTAAAAGAAGCCACTGATAAGATTCTAAAGACCACTGAGGGACAGATAAATGATTATAACAATAAGATAAATGGAGCTTTGGAAGAGTATGCTGAGAATCAGAATGCAACAAATGACAAGCTTAATAAGGACAGAGTAAAAGAGGCAAGACAAGAGGCTGAACAAATCAATCAGATTGTAAAGACATCAGCTGATTTTTTCATTCAGCAATCACAGAGAAAGATTGAACAGATTGACAAAGAAATATCCCAAGCTGAAGACCAGTTTGAAACATTTAAACAACTAGCAATTAATGGGAATATTGATGCAAAGGAATCACTTGCTGAACAGCAAAGAATAATAAATGAAAAGAACAAACAAAGACTTCAGGAAGAGAAGAAACAGCAAAGATTGAGACTTGCTGAATCTGTTTTCAATACTTACTCAAGCAAGGTCCAAGCCAATCCTGAGACAGCTCTTGCTGAGACCATCAAAGACACCAGTCTTCTGTTGTCTTTCATCAATTCAATTCCAGCTTTTATGGATGGAACAGAAGACACTGGGAAGAATGGTCAAGGTGTGGATGGGAAAGGTGGATTTCATGCTGTACTTCATCCCAATGAAAGAGTGGTCCCTAAATCATTAAATGACCAGATAGGAAATCTTTCAAATGAGGACCTTACAAAATTAGCTGTGGACTATAAGAATGGGAGAGTAATTGAGAGAGCTTCACACAGCTCAACAGCTCTTGATTTGTCAATATTAGTGAATGAGCTTTCTGACATAAAGCAAACCATAAAGAACAAGCCAGAGACAAACATTGAGCTGGGAGAAATAACCTCATCAATGATGGAGATGGTCAAGTCCAGAAAGCAAGGGAATTCCATTGTGTATAACAGATATAAAATCAGAAAATAAATGAGACACTTTTTAAATGGGATTGCTGTTGCTCCAAGAAATTTGACAGACATTGGAGTGGTCTCAGATTTCACTGGAAATCCTGACTTCCTTTCTATTTCTGTGGATGCTGTTATACTTCCAAGAGAAGCAAATGATATCATTCTTAATCACATCAATTCTGTTGGATTATTTGAAGGGATTCCATATTCTGTGGAGATGGATGATGGAGTCACTCTTGAGTATTATGTGGACCTGATGGATGGTGTAAAAGTCAGACAGCATGAGATTGAAGTCAAGCTAAAAAAGAGAACATCGAAGGACAATTTTTTTGCAAGAGCTGAAGGGACCAGCTGGGAGCTTCTTGCAAAGAAAGGAGTAAATTTTCAGACCTATGATGTACCATATTTTGTGGTGAGAGATAACGCTTTTCAGGAAGCTTTGCAAATTTTTGTCATTTTATATATTATGACACAAGCCTTGATTGATGCTGGTGACAAGCTTCTTGAGTCTATTAATAAGCTGATTGAGGCAACTATTCCAATTCCAGTGGCTCCAGCTGGAGTGGGTTTCAATGTCCCAGCAATTGTGGGAGCTTCACTGATGGTGGTGGCTCGTGTAATTTATTTTGGACTTTTGCTCTCAGCTGTTCTTGAATTAGCTACACAATTTATATTGATTGTTTTTCCTCCTAAAAGAAAGCTAAAAGGTGTATATTTTAGAGAGCTTATGGACAAAGCTTGTGAACACTTTGGATATACTTTTGAGAGTGACCTTCTGGATTCTCAACCTTTCTGGACACTGGTCCCAGTCCCACTGGTCAGGGACAGAGATTCAGTTTGGAATCTTCTTCCAGATGATATCTTTCCAGTCTTCAACAATGGATATCCATCCAGCTCAGACTCAACTCCTTCAGTCCTGACATTCATTCAGGCTCTTGAAACCATGTTCAATGGGAGGACTTTTGTCATTGGGAATGTGGTCAGAATAGAAAGACGAGACTGGCTCCAAAGTCAGACACAGAATCAGATTGTCCCAGCTATGACTTTACAAGCTGAGAGGGATGATGAATTTAGCTACAATTTAGAGGATGTCTGGAAGAGATACTATATTCATTATCAGGTAGATTTTCAGGATGTTCATACAGCTGATGGTAAAACATACGATGCACACGATTCAGAGTATTCAACAGAGCCAACTTTTACTATCCAGAATCAGGACCTAGTGCAGATTCAAGGTCTCAATGATGTAAGTATTCCTTTTAGTCTTGGAGCAAGAAAAGATAAACTTAATTTTATTGAAAAAATAGGACAAAATTTGCTTGTATTTATTGATGAATTAAATAATACTTTAGGAGGTAGCTCAAATTTCGCTCAAATCATCACATCCAGAAAAGATTGTCTGCAAATTAGTCAAACGTATTTTTCAAATACTAAAGTCATTTATGGACAAGCTGGAGCTGTTTTGTCAAATCAAATTATTACAACAGAATCGGATTTCAATAACATTGTAAAAGCTGAAGCTTTATATGACAATTTTCACACTATTAATGAAATTGTAAACAATGATTTTATCATCAGGGAAAATGTGAGGATTCGGATTTCATCCTCTGAATTTGTATCTTTGTTAGAGAACAATTTTGCAGAAATCAATGGTAAAATATGTGAGATTTTGAGACTTGAGTGGATTGATGAAAAGAGCTTTGCACAGATAACATATAAAGAACCACTTGACTGGGCAAATGGTAAAGTGGAAACATTAAGAGTCAACTAAAATGGATATAAAAAAGACACTGGATGAATTTAGAAATGGTTTGAACAAGCTTGTTAAAATTAATACCGAATCACTAAAAAAAATACAGCATCACGAACCTGAGAAGGTAGCTGATATTTTAAAAGACCAGAGTACAATTTTAAAAGCAATAAAGAACAATGATACTGATACACTAAACAAGTTAAAAAAGAAGTATGCCGATAATTCAAATTAATCAAAGTTTTCAGGATATTTTTGGAAATAATACCTCTTTCCTCAAAGGGAATGCTGGAGATTTGCAGACAGCAAGGATAAGCATAAGAGAGAGCATCTCTGTAAATTCAGCTCTAGGTGAATCAATTCAAAACAATTTCACACTTGACTTGATGACTTGGCTTGGAGGTGATTGGGAGGCTGAGGGTTTTAGAGTGGGTGATTCAATTGGTATCATTACTTATATTCAGTCTTCAGGGATAGTGTTAGCATCAACGACAACCAATGTCGTATATATTAACGGAGATGAGATGGAGGTGGGTCTAGCTTTGTCCTCTTGGTATGATGAAAGCTCAGGAGAGGCTGTGATTATTTTTAATAATAGAAACAGAGAACAAATGACTCTGGACTTTAACATGGTGGTGAATGGTTCAGCTGGTTCTCAATACTCTTTAATAGATGGAGAGGTTAGCAGATTTACCTTTGACTTGTCAGGTGGAGCTGGAGCAACTGGGGTCCAGATAGGGAATAAGTCTGGAGCTTACGATGTATCTGCACAGATGCTCTTAAATTCAACATCAGGTATTTTTAAAAATTATGATTTAGTCATAAACTTTCAACAATCTGGATTGTATGATTCAAATCTTTTCAGCTTTGACAATTGCTTGAAACTATATGCAAAAATGAGCTGGTCAAGTTTATTGGGTGAACCATTTGGACAGACAGAATCTATCTTTAATGATGATGCAGACACTGGATGGTTTAATGAAGCTTTTAACACTGGTTCAATTGATGCAACACTTGTGCAAGGAATATCCGAGCTGGGATATGACCAACCTACTTCTGGTCAGTTTGTGATTGACTCAGCTTCTAATGACTACGCAATTGGTTCAGCTTACATCAGCAATGATGACTCTTATTTTAAAATTCAACCAGAATCACAATCAAACCTGACCATGATTGTCCCTTCCTCTATTCCGATTTCTGGAGTGGCGAATCAATCAGCACTGAATCCAGATGGAGCTGGATATACAATAGAGCTGACCAATATTGCAACAGCTGGGACTATTAGGACAATTGACTTCACATTCACTCCGAATAGTGCATTCACTACGTTCATGGAGGCTCAGACAGAAGGGAATAGAAGCTTTTATGTGTGGATGAAATTTGGGTCTGTGAATGTTCTTGTATTCTCTGGTCAATTGACAAAACAACCAGTCTCAGCTGGACCTATCACAATGGTGGTCAGTGAATTTTTTGACCATTCTCAACAGCTAACAGATGGCTCTCTTGTTCAATCAGGATACGCTGGGAATGTTGAGGATGATTTTGGCTGGATAGGAAAATGGAGATGGATAAAGAAGGCTGTTGTATCTTATGTTAGAGTGGGGGTACAAGCTTACAACACTTCCACTGGAGCATCTTTTACACTTCAGCAAAACAACTTTAGCTTGAACAATATACCACAAGAAACCAGTGGACTTGAAGCCTACATTTTAGATGAGACTCAAGCTGTGAATTCAACACTTCCAACAACATCAGTGAAAAGAGAAATAAGACTGAAGAGAGACACATCACTGGACCAAGTGACTCAATATGGTGTAAGCTTATATTTTCCTTACCTATATAGGTGGGAATACTGGCTTCAGCTTATGAACGTGAGTCCTGATTTTTATCCAGATGAACAGACCAGAAACTGGGTGCCTTATGGTAACACTGGAAACTGGACCTTGAGACTTTTTGTAGAATATGACATGAATGGTCTTGCCTATAAATATTATGACACTTTGCAAATAAAAGACTATGATTCTGATGCTAATATTCAGCAAGACATACAGCTGTTTAGAGCTGACCCTTTGCAAAATGTTCAGGTCATAATTGAAGGAGAACAGATGAAAATTGTTGCAACAAATACCAATCTTAATGGTGATGCATGGGAAGAAGAAACCACATGGGGAATGATTACAATTGAACCAACAGAATCCAGTCCCAGATGGATTTCCAGCACAGCCATAGATTTTGACGGAAACACATTGAATCCACTGACACCTCTGTCTGGTCTCAGGTGTGACTTGACTTTTCCGTCTCCTGATGTTGCTCGGCTGGAGTGCAACTTTGACCCTTCAAAAATTGACCTCTCAGCTGGTGTGAAAATTACTGCAAAAATCAAGGGATGTCACTGGACTTAAAATAAATAATATGTGCGATTGTATAAAAATTGAAATAGAAGCAAATGGTGATACTCAACCGACAACTTATCAGCTGTCAGCCAGTGGTCAGTATGATGGTGAAAACTACTGGACATGGACTCATCAAGGAATCACTTATTTTATGTGGTATGATGCTCCAGCTGGTACTTGGTTCATTTCATCCATATTGGGAGCTTTAGGTAGTGGAACACAATACTCAAGATATGCTTTCGCTGGTTCTTGTCCATTAGCCTCCTTAACTGGTTCACCAGTTACTGGATGGAATGACATCCAAAATATTTGGAAGACTTTAACCAGCTCAGCTCAACCTTGTCCAAAATGCGACCAAGAAGATAGAACTAAAAAGTCTTTTAACAGCATAAAGCTTCCAGAGGATTTTGTGGAAGAGGACAGAGGAGTCAAGGAGTGCTGTTGCAAGTTTTTAGTCCTTGCATCTCCTAGCTCAGACACTTGGAAAAGTGATGTGACATCAGCATGGATAAAGACCTCAGACCCTTCTGATACCTTTGACTTTAAGCTGTACAAAAATGGAGTATTAACGACATACAATCCCACAGAAAATCAATTCCCAGCTGACTCTCTTGCATATTATACTACCATCAAATGGATTGATGTTCTCAATTCAGATGGTGTGGGATGCTATGAGATAAAAATTGAGTATTCAATTTCAGGAATCACTGGAGACCTTTCATGGGGAAAATATGACCTTCAAGAGTACAGCATTCACAATGCTCTTCACACTGCAAGAGTCAGAGCAATTTTCAATGGAGTGCAAGAGGTTCAGGACATCAACTTTACTGGAGCCGATGTTGAATCCAGTTTCAGATTTCATGGGTACATAGGAAACAGACAACCAAACACTGAAATAGACAACATCATTTTCAACAATAGAGAAATGAAAAGAGTCATAAGAGAAAATTTAAACACTTATGAAATAATAACAGAACCATCTGATGACTGCATAATAAAGCCACTGGTGGACCTATATCTGTTAAGTGAAAACCAGCTTTTTATTTCTGATTACAATGCAACAAATCCGAGATATGACATTCAAGACCTTCCAGTGATTTTAAGTGAGTCACCTTCACTGGAATATTATGACCACTCAAGAAAAGTAAAACTGACAGCTGTGGTCACAGATAAAATCAAAAACAAAAGGACTTTTTATTAATTATTTAAAAAAAAAACATGCCTCATACAGCACTAATTAACCCAGAAGTTATTAAAACATTTAGAAATCCAGTCATGTCTATAAATGCGATAGACGTTGACAACAATTATCTACGCATTCAGGCACAAACAACCCAAGCCATTATTTTAGAAACTCCAGATACAAACACAAATGTGGAAGACATTATCGGAAAACTTTCGACTTCTGCTAAAGAAACAGAAACAGCTATAAAAACCAGCGAAGGTGAAGCTGTTGAGTCTAAACCATCACCAGAATCAGGTGAGGTAACAGAAACCACACAGAAAGATGGTGAACAAGAAGTAACAACCACATTTGACAAGATTAAAGAGCCATCCTACACACTTCACACTGAAAGTATAACACTATACTATTCTAAAAAAAATACAACCTTTCACATTGAGCAAGAGACCCTAAACTCAGAAGGGTCTGAAATTTCAGAACCAGTCAAAGAAGCAAATGTCAAAACTTTAGAATCATCAGCACAGATGTTAAGTGCAACACAAGACGTGACTGGACCAGCTTCAGTGTTTGAGGTAAATTTTAGCACACAACCAATAAAAAGGAATGTGATTGTGTTAAAGAATCAGAATGGTGGTAGAATTAGAATTCCACAAGAGGAATCAGAAAGAATTGTTTTAAATGGTGATAAAGAGTCAAAAATGAGCTACGAGAATTTATTGTCTTTTTTAACTGCAAATACATCAATATAAAAATTAAAAAATGAAAGGATTTGAACAATTCACCGACATCATTGCAATGGGAATCGGAATGACTGGAGCCTTGATGAAAGGAATGAAAAAGAGATTGAAGATAAAATCCATCTTAATTGGGATGGTGGTGGCTGGGATTCTGTCATTTTCACTCATTGGCGTGATTGAATTGTTCTATGAAGAACTGACTCCAAAGCTTATCATTTTAGTAAGCTTTGTAGTGGGATGGTTAGCGAATGAAATCACTGAGAAAATTGACCTGATTTTTGATGATGCTTTTGACATTGCTCTGGATTGGATAAAAAAGAAGAAAAATAAAATGAAATGAAATGAAATTTGATGATGACAACATGACTGAGCTGGTTAAGGACAGCTTTGCTGTGGTGAACTATGATAAAGATACTCTTGTCATAATAGGTCACAGCGACACTATAATAAATGACAAGCACATTGTCACTGACACTTTTATAAAACATGACACAATATATATTGAGACAATCACCTTTGACAAGGAGATTGAAATCATTGAGAAAATAATGGACAGACCTGACTTTGGGAAGTCAGCTGTAAGCATCTTGATTCTTGTATTTGTTTTATATTCTGTCTGGAAAAAGTGGAGCTGTAAAAAAGAAAAGTAATGGTCAGAAAATACACAGATAAAGAGCTTCTTAATAGAGTCAAGGAGCTGGATTCATTTAAGGGATATCCCAGAGGTAGATGGATAATAGGAGTCAGGTCTTCAGCTGATTTGACAAATAAGTTTGATGATAAATTCTACATATATGAAGGGACTAAATTCATTGATGTAATGACTGGAACCACGAACGCTGGAGTCACAATTTTAAAAGGTGGATTTAAAAAATTTAACAGCAAGGGATGTGCAATCTTAAAGTCTGATATGTGGTATCATAACGTATGGAAGTATGGTCTTCATAGGGGAAGAATGCCCAGCTTAAAACAATTGGGAAGTCAGGTGATAATCCATAGAGACAATGACATGGATGGAAAAGCTGAGGAGCTGGGAAGAGCTTACATGGGATGGTTTGGGATTAACTTTCATTCAAACACTTATGACTTTAGTAAAAAGAATATAAAAATTCACAGAGAAGACATAAATTCATGGTCTGCTGGATGTCAGACCATCAACCAGAGGGTTAAATATATGGACCACATGAGATGGTTCAAGAAAGCTCTGGATTCAGGGACTCAAAAGTTTGTTTCCTATTGTTTAATAAAAGAATTTTAATATGGAAGTGACCAGATACTCAAGAAACATTCACCAGATGGAGGTGGCTGGTGATTATTTAAAACTTGCTGTAATTGGTGACATTCATTGGGACAATCCAAAATGTGACAGAGATAAATTAAAAAGAGACCTTGACTATTGTCTGGAGCATGACATTAAAATTCTTGGAATAGGTGACTGGTTTTGTCTTATGCAAGGCAAAGGAGACAGAAGAGGGAACAAGTCAGACATCAGAGACGAACACAACAACTCAAGATATTTAGATTCTGTGGTGGAGACAGCTGTGGAATATTTTTCACCTTATGCTCACCTGATTCAAGTGGTGGGATATGGGAATCATGAGACCTCAATTATCAAGCATCAGGAGACTGACATCATTGCTAGGTTTGTTGATATGATGAACTATAAAAATGGAACAAAGATTCACTCTGGTGGTTATGGTGGCTGGTTTCTAATAAGAATGAGAAGAAATACAAGGCAATATTGCAATTTTAGAATAAAATATTTTCATGGGTCTGGAGGTGGTGGACCAGTTACTCAGGGAGCCATAAATCTGACCAGAGCTTTGGGAAAATTTGAAGGAGCTGATGTGTATTGCATGGGTCACGTTCACGAAAATTCATGCAGAGTGAATGTAAGAGAGACCATAAAATTGTCACAAAAGTATGGTCCTATGCTTCATCATCAGGAAATACATTTGATGATTTGTGGTACATATAAAGAAGAATGGGATGGTGGATTTTCTGGTTTTCATGTCGAGAGAGGAGCTGGTATCAAGCCAATTGGAGGAAGAATTTTGGTCTTAAAATTGGTTAGAACTTATGAAAATAAGACTGACAAACTGGTAAAAAAAGTGGATTCAATGCAGTTTCCACACTAAAAAAAAGAGCTTTTTTATGGTTAAAATAGACCAGAAAATGACCTAATTTTTGCATAAAAATCACAAAATATGAGACCAAAATCTTGGTCAAATTTTCCTAAAATGGCGAAAAAGCCAAAATCCTCTGAGAAGCCATATAAAGCGATTTAAGAGACTTTAGGGGTTCTCTGGTATCCTACTATCAAAAATTAAAGTTATGAAAAACACCAGTAAAATCAAGGGTTCCAGAGGGGGGTGTGATTAGAATCTCAACATTTTTAATTTATGATTAGAATCTAACCAAAGTAAAAAAAAATAAAAAAATTTTTCCCAGTGTTTACAAGGGTTTCAGAGCTGTTTTGGAATTTATTTCACTCATGCTCTTGTTTATATTAATTTAAAGTCCTTATATTCGTGGTGTGCATGACGCACATAAGTACCTTGAAATAATGGCTTGACGAACACTCCCAGAGACATGACCTCACACACTGAGGGAGCCTCTCTGATGAGACCAATTGCGTTCACGAACAGATGACTTAAATATGACCACATGACCATCATGGAAAATCATTGAAAGGACATACGCTTGAATTGAGCCTTTATGACAGACCATCTGGAAATGTATTCTCGGAGCATCTTCAAAAAACAAAACCATCAAAACATTTTACCTCACTTCAGAAACGGAGTGGGGTTTTTGTGGTATAAACCTTTAAAAAAAAATATTATGAAATTAGTTAAGAAATTAGAATTTTACTTTTTGAACGAATTAGCAACAATCTCAATACTTCAATTCGGAGATAAAAATGAATTTCATTGGATGTATGAAATGAATGGCGATGTTTACCTGAATAAAATGGATACTCACTTTGATTCAATTGAAGAGGCTGAGAAAAATGCAAAATACAACGCACAACTTAAAAAATAAAAATCATTACATCATGGAATACTTAGAAAGCAAATATCCAAAACTTAGAAACATAGCTATAAGGACTCACACATTTGACCTGAGTGAACTTGAATACTTTTTTAAAAAGTATTATCAGACCAGCTGGGACAGAGTCACTCTGGAGCTTGAATCACAATTCAAGATGAGAATGTCAGAGTCCTCAAGAAGACTAAACAGATTTTTAGGATTCAATGTCTAACCTTTAAAATCATCACCTCACAGCTCCAGAGCTGTGGGGTTTTCTAGGTATAAACCTTTAATAAATAAATATCATGTTTACAATTACACACTACACACAATCCGACATTGTAGAAATACAATACCCTAATGACTCAACTTGCTATGTGTACCCAAAAGACAGCAAATTTTTGACTCTAAGACTCTTGAGAATAATAGAGAAAAAACAAAAATGTCAAGTAATTACTAAAAAGTATAAAGACTAAAATTCACAACTAAAAAAAATAAAATGACAAAAGAAAAAACAACATTTAGAATCGGTGACATTGTGACCATCAATCATGGTTCAACATACGCACAGCAAATCGGAAAGATTACGAGCATCAACAGACTTCCTCATCCTTATAGAAGTGATGACAAGCTTTTCACATGGTATAAGATAGACTATTCAAAATACATCAATGTAAATAAAGTCAATCAGCATACCTACTCAATGAGAACTTGTGACACATCAATGCTTGAACACTTTGACATTGATGCCTACATTGATTTACAATTAAATAATACTACACATTAATACAGCCTTAAATTTGGTTTATCACCTTACCTCCAGTCATGAATTTGGCTGGGGGTTTGTGTGGTATAAACCTTTTAAAAAACAGAAAACATGAAAACACAAACTTTAACACCAGCACTCATGTCCTTCATAGAGAATGGACTTGACAATGAAATGACCTTTAAAGAAAACAATGACAAGACTCGTCTTGCTGTCTGGACTGGAGAGGAGCTTTCACAATCATCACTTAGAAAGAATCTGAAAGAAGCCAAGCTTTTGCAGTTTGAAAAAGAATTGAAATCCTTGCAAAGAGCCAAGCTTCTCAATATGGTTCTTGATGATGGATGGCTTCACTTGACTTTTGCAAATCACTTGCTGTCAGAATCATTCTTTAAACAAGTTACATTTGATTAAACACATCACCTCACAGCTTTAGAGCTGTGGGGTTTTGTAGGTATAAACCTTTAAATTTTTAATTATGAATAAGATTTTATCTGTTGTTGAACAATACAACAAAACACCTAAAATTTATCTTTTAAAAAGATACAAACTTCAAAAGAAGCTTAGGTCACTTATTGACCCAGTACATCTGGAAGGAGCCTCATCAATTTTATACACTATAATCTTTAAAAAATAAAAACATGAAAAAAATTACAGAAAAAAAGATGCCGATTGTGGCTCGATTAATTGCTGAACATTTAGACGGAAACACATTGATGTTTTATACATCATTCTATTTATACCATCACATTGATTCTGGACTTCCGACTCATGGTATAGATAACTGCATTGTTTTACTTCAAAAGACTGAAATCGTGAGAGGTAAATCAATAGTAAAATATGTTGAAAATATGAGTGATGTTTTTGAATTCTCTAGGCTAAAATATCCTAACCATAATGGTAAATACAAGGCTGTAAATATCATGAACCTTCTTAACAACTATAAGAATGGTCAAGAATGTTTTAACATGGCTTTAAAATTACTCAAGTCATGAAAAACCATAGACTAAAAACTAAACAGCTGGAGAGCATGAAGGTCCTTGAGATGAAGGAAGCTCTTTGCATAGACATTCAAACCATTACAGATGACAGAGTCCTTGTGCTTGTGAATGGTGGATTCAATTGCTCTGTGAAATATCTCAGAGAAGAATATCAGGAACAAGTGGAAGTCTCAGTCCAGAATGGAACAATCATCACAGAGCTGGGGACATTTGTTGAGGTAAATGTCTTTTGCGACACATTCAAAACAATCAAGGGACACTTTATCAATTGTCATCCAGACATCATTTGTCTGGCTATTGAGGAGGCTCTTATTTATCAACTTTTAAAATCAGAACAATGTTAAAAATCGGAAAAGCTACACAATATTTCACTCTCTGGAGTATAGACAATGAAACAAGATATACCTCAAGTGGTCAAGCTTATGAGGTGACGAATTATTCTTATATGGGAAGACTCTCAAAAGACAAACAAAAAGCCATCAAGAAAGCTGAGCTTAGAGGATGCACAGATTTGGTCCCAGATGAATCTCTTAGAGGTAAATCATGGACAATCCTTGAAGGTTACAAGAGTGATATTAAAGTCATTCCTGAAGATTGTTTTCAATATGGTAAATATAGGAATGCAAACATCAAAGAATTTATTCAGATTGACTGGATGAGTAAAATCTGGAATAAGAATCAGGAGAACACTGATGGACAAAAATATCTGAGATGGTATTTCAAAGAGCAACATCCAGAAGACCAAAAGAAACTGGTCAAGCTCATTCCTGAGATTCTTCCCTTTGTTGGTATGGTGGAAAATAGAGGATTTTATACAACTCTTGAAGACCTTGACTGGTTTTGTCTTAAAGAAAGGATTAAGACTGGAAGAATCAGAGTCCAGACTCAGTCTAATTTTGGATTGAAAGAAGGAGCTGACCATATGCCTGAAGGCTTTTTCAGTGTACGCATTGCACCGATGCGAGAAGACATGAGTGACCAAGAGATTGAAACAGCTGAGAAAGTCATTCCTTTTGGCTTTAACATTCTCATTAAGTATAATGGAGAATGCAAAGTAAGATTTTACAATGGTTTTCATTACTGGGTCCCAGCTGGGATGAGAAGCTTCAAGAACAAGATTCTGGTCCTTGAATTTAATGCTGGGAGTGGTGATGGTTCTTATCTTGATATTTATCCACATTACACAATAAAAGAGGAGGTCAAATCATGAATCAAAAATTAAAATTATCACTATTAAAAAACATCAAAGAAAATATTCTTCACTTTGATGACAAGCTTGTGGACTTTAAGAGGTGTGAGCTTGAACTATCCAACAGAAATGAGCTGACTATGAAGTCAGCTCACTTCAAATCCGATGAGCTGAATATTCTTGCTAAATGGATTTTATCAGACATGGAAACAATTGTCCTTGAGCATAACAAAAGACAAGCTGTGAACCAGCTCACAATTGGCTCAGCTATTCAAACATTAAATAAAAATTAAAGAGATGAACAGAATTCAAAAGCTCCAGAAAAACTGGACAGACATCAGGGGGAGATTCAATGCTCCTCTTTTTAAAAAATATCTAAAAGCCAGAGAGCTGTCACCAGACAATGGTGGACCTCAAGAAATACCACAAGACTCACTTGATTTTCATGTGGGAGAAGATTTCCATTTCTTTGCTCGTCTGGATGTGGTTAAAATCATCAGGGATGAGGTGGTCATCTACAAGCTTAATCTTGATGGTCAAATCATCAAAGAGATGAAATGTGACTCATCTGGAAAGGTGATGTCAGTGACAAAATTTAGGATTTCAAAGAAATGTCCATCTTTGTGGTCTGAAGGAATGAACATTGATGACCTTCACATTCCTATTAAAAAAGAATATAAACCTTTTAAATCGTCTTATAATGGCTAAAAAACACAATAAGCTGGTCAACATATCTCTGATATATACTGACCGATATCAGCTGGAAAAAGCTTTTCAGAAAATACTATACCACATGAAGAGGGGAGAAGAACAAAAATCAGATTCATGGAGCTGGGATGATGAATTCATATACTATGAATTTACTCAGTCTTATTCTGTCAATTATGACTATCAAGAAAGACATATCAATGGGAATGTCTGTCACGTTTATAAATCAAAGTTATGAGTGAGGGATGGATAAAAATTGACAGAAAGATTCAAGAGCATTGGATTTTTCAAGACAGCTGGAGATTGAAAAACTGGCTTGACTTGATTTTGATGGTTAATCACAAAGAAAATAAGGTCCTTATAAATGGGACTTTATTTACTTGTAAAAGAGGAGAAACACTCAGGAGCATCCAGACACTTTCCAACAGATGGAAGTGTTCAAAAAGCAAGGTCAGAAGATTTCTGGAGCTGTTAAAAAATGACAACATGATTCAGCTCACTAATGAAATAAAAACGACAAGGATAAGAGTCTGTAATTATGAGACTTATCAGATTGACCGAATCACTAAAAAGTCACAGACGAATCACAAACGAATCACAGACGAATCAGGGAAGGACCCAAACAAGAATGAAAAGAATGAAAAGAGAAAAAACTTCCAAAAAAATCTGGAGCCTTATCTAGACAAATATGGAAAGGATATGCTCAATGATTTCTTTTTGTATTGGACAGAGGAAACTCCAAAGGGTTTGATGAGGTTTGAAACAATGAAAGCTTTTTCTTTAGGAAGAAGACTGGGGACATGGTCAAGGAATCAGGAGAAGATGAATTCCACATCAGGAGAAGACCAGCTTCAAGCAAACATAAA
>MDTG01191552.1_pt1 | contig 16777 bp, 16 predicted proteins | sample 811421 | NCBI WGS metagenome assembly MDTG01 (sample SAMN05326645, study PRJNA326480) | marine metagenome | isolation source: seawater | place: Pacific Ocean: South East | collected 2011
AGTAAAATAAATAAGATAGAAATTATTGCTGAAATAGGCTGGAATCATATGGGTGATAGTTCTCTCGCAGAAGAAATGATAAAAAGTGCCAAAGAAAATGGTGCTAATACTGTTAAATTTCAATACTGGGATCCGGTTCATCTAAAAAGTGGTGTTTGGGATACGGATGGAAGAAGAGAGATTTATGATAAGGCTGCACTTACAAGCGATAAGGTTTCTGAATTGCAGAAAATGGCTAATGAAATCGGGTGTAATTTTTTAATTAGTGTCTTTGGCACAATCGGAGCTAAAGTTATATCAGATCTTGGAATTAAAAATATTAAAATTCCATCTCACGAAACAACCAATAAAAAACTAATTGAATTTTGTTCAACACATTTTAATTATATTTATTTTTCAGCAGGCGCCTCCACAGAGGATGATGTTATAGATGCAGTACAAATTTTAAAAAATGGTAAAGCTGACTTTAATTTAATGCATTGCGTTTCTTCGTATCCATGCGCTGATGAAAATGCAAATTTAAATAGAATAAATTGGCTTCAAGAAATGCACTCAACTGTTGGCTATAGCGACCATACACAAAGCACAATAGTTCCAGCTCTTGCAATACTAAATGGCGCCAAAGTTGTTGAGAAACATTTTACTATCGATAAAGATTTGCCTGGTAGAGATAACAAGTTTGCATTAGATCCGAAAGAATTTAACGAGATGTGTAGAAATATCGGAATCGCATCCGACTCAATTATAGATAAGGGAAATGGGTTTCAGTCTATAGAAGAGGATACAGTCATGAATTATCGAGGAAGATGGGAACCCCAGGATTATAGTTAATAGTAGTGAGTTCTAAAGATAATCATGTAATTGTAAGCGGTGGATTTGATCCAATCCACTTAGGTCATCTTAATTTAATTAATGAAGCATCTAAATTTGGTAAGGTAATAGTTATTGTTAACTCTGATGAATTCTTATTAGAAAAAAAGGGTTTTTACTTAATACCAAGCAATGAAAGGGTTGAAATTATTAAAAATTTAAAAAATGTTGAGAATGTTTTTCTTTCAGTTGATAAAGATGAGTCCGTTTCAGAATCTATTAAAGCTTTAGCCGCAGACAAATCATTCAACATTAAGTTTTTTGCTAATGGTGGAGACAGAAAGACGAGGTCTGATATTCCAGAACAGAAGATATGCGAAGAAAATGATATAGAGTTAATTTTTGATGTTGGGGGTGGTAAAACTCAATCAAGTTCTAATCTTTTTAAAGAGGCAATTGATGTCTTTAATTTATATAAAAATTATACAAAAAAACCATGGGGCTCATATTTGAACTTATTAAAGGAGCCTAATTTCCTAGTTAAAAAAATTCTTATCGATGCTGGTGAAGAGATTTCATATCAATCTCATGATTATAGAGATGAGCATTGGGTTCTTATTGAAGGGAGTATAGAAGTTATCAATGGAAGTTCAACAAGAGTATTAAAATCAAATGATTATGATTTTATTAAAAAAGGCGCAAAACATAGAATAAAAAATATTGGAACTAGCACTGCATTGATGATCGAAGTTCAGTTTGGCGAAAAAATAGATGAAAATGATATTAAAAGATATGATGATAAATACGGAAGGTCTTAACTTCCTAATGGGAGCCAAAAATGTTTGAAGACAAAAAAACATTTACATACAATAGTAAAACTAATTCTGACTGGATGTTAGAGGAAGAGGTAAAGTCGGGGATTAATCTTAATATCTCTAATCTTGGGGCTATATAGGTTTAATGTCTAAAAATATTATGATTCTTGGATCCTCAGGTCTTCTTGGGTCGACCTTGCAAGATTTCTTTCAAAAAAATGAGCTAAATATTTATTGCCATGCAAGGAATGGCAGAACCCCATACCATGCTGATCTATCAAAAGAATCCGAAGTATTGGAAATGCTGCGATCCATAAACCCAGACGTCGTAATTAATTTAGCTGGCTTGACTAATGTTGATTATTGTCAAGAACATCCTCAAGATGCATATTTATCTAATGTCAAGATTATTGAAAACATGAAAGAATATTTTGCAATAGATAATCCAAATAGCCATCTTATACATATCTCAACAGATCATATGTATGACTCACCAATACCTAGTAAAATTAATGAGCTTAATATTAAAAATTTTTATGCATTTTCTAAGTATGCTGGAGAACTTGCAGCAATGTCTTTGAAGAATGTAAGCATTCTCAGAACAAATTTTTTTGGCTTGAGCCTTGCTAGTGCTCGCTCGAGCTTTACGGACTGGATATATGAATCAGCTAAAAATAAAAATGATATTGTAGTTTTTCAAGATGTAAAATTTTCTCCTCTCTCGATGCGGACTCTAGCTAAATATATCAATATGATTATAGAAAAGGGTCCAATTGGACTGGCTAATCTTGGTTCTAGAGAGGGGATGAGTAAGGCAGATTTTGCTTATTATTTTGTCAATCAGGTTGGTTTAGATTGTGCATTTATGACCAAAGTTAACGCTGCTGATGCCCAAGTCTCAAAAATTCCTAGGCCATTTGATATGAGGATGGACTCGACTCCTTTTGAGCAAATATTTAATATACAATTACCTACCTTGAAGAAAGAAATTACATGTATAGCAGAGGAATATTATGAAAAAGCCAAATAGCATAATAGAAATAAACGGCAATAAAATTGGCTTGGATTATCCGACTTATTTTATTGCTGATATTGCAGCCAGTCATGATGGTGATTTAGGTAGAGCCATTGATTTGATATACCAATGCGCTGAAAGAGGGGCAAATGCTGCTAAGTTTCAACATTTTCAAGCGAAAACTATTGTTAGCGATTTTGGCTTTAAAAACCTTGGCTCTCAAAAATCTCATCAATCAAAATGGGAAAAATCAGTATTCGAAGTCTATGAAGATGCATCTGTTCCATTTGATTGGACAGCAGAGCTCAAAAAAGCTGCAGATGACGCTGGTATTGATTTTTTTACTAGCCCATACTCCCTGGAACTTGTTGACAAGGTTGATCCTTTTGTTTGTGCGTTTAAGATTGGATCAGGTGATCTGACATGGCATGAAATCATTCATCATATTGCATCAAAAAATAAGCCGTATATTCTAGCAAGTGGGGCTTCTACATTGTCTGAGGTTCAGCAGGCCGTTAGTGTGGGATTAGAGTTAAATCAAGAGTTTTGTCTAATGCAGTGTAATACTAACTATACGGCTAGCCATGATAATTTTAATTACATAAATTTAAATGTTCTAAATACTTTTAAAGAACAATTTCCTGGTATTGTTTTGGGGTTAAGCGACCATACACCAGGCCATACAACCGTATTAGGGGCTGTGGCAATGGGAGCCAGAGTCATTGAGAAGCACTATACTGATGATAATTTGAGAGATGGCCCTGATCATTTATTTTCTATGAATCCAGAATCCTGGCTCGAAATGATTGAAAGAACAAGAGAGCTTGAATCTGCTCTTGGAAATGGTCAGAAAGTTGTAGAGGATAATGAGCAAGAGACTGTCATTATCCAACGCAGAGCATTATGTGCAAAGACAACTATGCAACATGGCTCAATCCTCACTGCAGATAACCTTATTCCTCTTAGACCAATTCCAGAAGATGGTATTCAGCCTTATAGATTGAAGGAGCTTATTGGCAAGAAGATTACAAAAGACTTGCAAGAGGGAGAATATATTAGATGGACAGACATAGAGTAGCAATTATCATACCAACATTTAATGAATCCAATACTATAGCAAATATTGTTCAATCTGTTTTGCCCTCAGGAAGAGTCATAGTTGTAGATGATGGATCAACTGATAATTCAGCGCAGCTAGCAAGTAATGCTGGCGCTGAGGTTGTTCGACATAACACTAATCTTGGGTACGACAAGGCAATTGATTCTGGCTTTGCCCATGCAAGCGATTTGGGGTGTAAAGTAGCCATTACAATTGATGGAGATGGTCAGCATGACACATCTTTAATAGAAAAATTTTTATCTGAAATTAATGGGGAAGTTGATATGGTGATTGGGATAAGAAGCTTTCAGCAAAGAGTATCAGAATATATCTTTTCCTATTATGCAAGATTATTTTATGGAATCAAGGATCCATTATGCGGTATCAAGGCATACAAAATGAAGATATACGATCTATTAGGGCATTTTGATTCTTATGGCTCATTTGGAACGGAATTAGCTTTCTTTGGTGTTAAAAATGGCTTTCAGTTTCGCCAAATACCTTTTGAACTGAAGGAAAGAGAGGATGAATCCCGTTTTAATAAAATACTTCATACAAATTATAAAATACTGCTTGCTATGTTTAAGTCGGTTCGACGAATTAAAAAAATTTCCGAATAATGAGATACTGCAAAACTTGTTTGACCACTAGCTTGAGACCAAATAGCTCGTTTAACAAAGCAGGAGTTTGTACTGCATGCGAATACTCCGTGAAATCTAATAGCTTGAGCGGTCAGGCTCGCCTAGCCAGACTCATAGAAAAAATAAAAGTTTTAAAGAAAGCGGCTAGACTAACCCGCAATAATTATGACTGCATTGTCGGAGTTAGCGGAGGGAAAGACAGTACCAGGCAAGCTTTATGGGTAAGAGATAGATTGAAGATGAGACCACTATTAGTTTGTTGTGCATACCCACCACATCAAATGACAGATATTGGAGCAAACAATATCAAAAACTTAATCAATCATGGGTTTGATATTATTGTTGACACTCCGGCTCCTAAAACTGCCAGAGACTTATCTAAAAAATCGTTTGTAGAGTTTGGCAATGTGTGCAAAGCAAGTGAAATAGCTTTATATGCTTCAGTTCCAAGGATCGCCATTGATTTTGATATTAAGTTAATTTTTTGGGGAGAAAATGATGCCCTGCAAGTTGGAGATGCTAGTACTGGTGGGGTCGATCCATTGGATGGGAATAACTTAAGAAATTTGAATACTCTTGTTGAAGGTGGAGATGATTGGATGAACTGCGTGTTTAATGATTCATCAAAAAAAGAGCATTATAAATATCCAGAGGTAGAAGAATTTAATAAAAGAAATATTAATATTCTTTTTCTTGGACCTGCTTGGGATGATTGGTCCAATGACATGAATTCTACTTTTGCATCATTGACTGGATTGACCCTCCGTCCAAATGAAGAAAATATAACAGGCGATATTTCCAATGCCTCAATGGTTGATGAAGAGTTTACCAATATTAATATGATGATTAAGTACTATAAGTATGGATTTGGTAGAACAACTGATCTTGTTAATGAAGCGATTAGAAATAATGAAATAACTAGAGAGCATGGTATTAAGCTTGTAAAACGCTATGATGGAGTTTGCGACAATTCAATTATTAAGAAATATTGCAAATATATTGAAATTTCAAATACTGAGTTCTGGACCCAAACAAATAAATGGGTCAACGAGGACATTTTCATTAAAACATCACGAAGGCCAATTCCAAGGTTTACCGTAGGTAGTGATTTGAATGATTAATATATTGGATGTAGGGTATGGTAATTCAGCATCTATAGCCAACACCCTTGATAGCATTGACTACCCGTATGAACTCATTTCTAAGCCAGCTCAGTTGCATAAAGGTGTTCTTATAATACCCGGCGTTGGATCAATATTAGCTTTTAATCAAGAGCTCTCTAAGAAAAACTGGAGTAAAAGTATCAAGCAGTATGCGCACTCTGGCAATAATGTAATTGGAATCTGTCTTGGGTTCCATGCTTTAACTGCTCATAGCCAAGAGAGCAATGGAATGAAATGCATGGGTTTTTTGGGAGGTTCTGTTAAAACTATTATTGTCGACAAGAAAAATAAACGCTCAAATACAGGCTGGGCTCCCTTTTCCATAAGTAAACAATTCTTGGAGCAAGCAAAATGGAATCCATACTTTGGTAGAAGTAGAAAGCAGTCTCTGCAAGGAAGAGTTTTTTACAACCATAGATATGGCGTTACGGCAACAGAAAATACATTTATTCCTATTTCAGGAAAAGAAAAATATGCTTCACTTATGATTAAAGGAAATTTTATGGGCATTCAATTTCATCCCGAAAAAAGCCAAGAGTTTGGTCGCTCTATTCTTGAATTTATCTTATGAGAGTTGGAGCATCCATCTTACTAATTAATGGCTACTGCTATCAGTCTTATAGCTGGAGCTATACGAGACCATTAGGATCTCTCAAGAAAGTTTTAAGTTTTTTAGATAAATATGAGGTAGATGAAATTTGCATAACAAGACCAATCAAGGGCTCGGATAATCTATCAGTTCTGGCGAATGATCTTAGAGCAATGCGATCCTCGTCTTGTAGTTCACCTTTAAGTTTTGGCGGAGGCATTAGAAGCCTTGCGTCACTAAAAAATTTGCAACAGTTGCCAGTTGAGAGACTACATTTTTCAAATGCTTTTTTTAACATGAATAGTCGCTTAATAAATAAAGTCAAAAATCAATATGGCAAGCAAGCCATAGTTGCCAGTGTCCCACTAAAACTTGTAAATGATCAGCTATTCTTTTACGACAGCCCTGCTAAAAATTTTAAAATTTTATCAAATAAAATTATTTCTTATATTAAAGATAATGCTGATGAAATATTAATAATTGATACTCAGAACGAAGGAATCAATAACTCATTTAATTTTGATATATTGGAGGCAATAGATTTGCCTCTAAATAAACTAATGATTACCGGAGGTATTGGGCAAAAACAAATATCATTTGCAAAAGAGCTTGGGCTAATTTCATGCCTCATTGATAACCGAATTTTGCATCGTGAGAACTTTATGAAGAGAGAATTATGAGAGCCTGTAAAGAATGCCTTTATCCCGCCAATCACCCACTTGGAATTTCTTTTCTTAATGGAAAATGTTCCGGATGCTTTACTCACGCCGAGAAGTACTCCTTGGATTGGGAGCATAGAGAATTGCTACTTCAGGAAAAATTAAAAATTATTACAGAGCAATCCAAATCTCACTATCATTGCGTTGTTCCTGTCTCTGGAGATGCGGAAGATTATCATACGATTAGTATGGTCTTAAAATTAGGTTTAAACCCCCTGGTAGTTTCAGTTAATGATTATTTTATGAATGATATAGGGTGGCATAATCTTCATAACTTGATCACTTTTTTTGATCTTGATTCGTATGGATTTAATCCAGAAATATCGATCTATAAAGAGCTTGTTAGAACATCGATGAGAAAATATAATCACGCTCTCTGGCCCAGCTTAGCATTGAAATCATCATTTCCAGTGCATGTCGCGAATCAAAAAAAAATTCCTTTAATTATTTATGGTCAAAACCAACCATTAGAGCAGGTTGGGAAATACTCTCACCTGGATGAAGTTGAGCTAACTGAGTGGTCCAGAGTGGAGCATGATTTATTTGGTGTTGAGATTGAAGATTTATTGGGATCAGGTGGACATGTAGACCCAAAAGATCATCAGTATTATAACTATCCTCCTATGAGAAGACTGGGAAAGTCAAAGTTGATTGGCTTGTATTTAAGTAATTACTTTCCATGGGATTCGCTTAGGCAAAATTCAAAAGTGATGGAGTTTGGTTATATTCCTCAAGTTCAATCATCTACTTTTGATCCGTATGAAAGGGCAGGAAATTCAATTTATTATAGCTTTCATGATCTTACAAAGTTTTTAAGATGTGGTTATAGAAAAATTAGCGATCACGTTGCTAGAGAAATTCGTCATTCGCGCATCAATACTGATGAGGGCAAGAATATTATCTCATCATATGAATCTCAGCCAGTTTATATTAAAGGTTTGTTTGATTGGTTGGAAGTTACAAGTTCTGGCTATGAATGGTTTCTCACTCATAAACTAAGCAAAGCCCAGCATTTGATTACTGAAGACAAGGATATTAATATTTCATCTAATATAAAGTTACCTGACAAGCTTCAGAATGAAATTTCTGAGGGGCGACTTGCAAGCCAGGAATATGTTGCATTCATGAAAGGTATAAGTTTATGAAAAAATATAAATTTCACACCGCTTTAAGTGATATTAAAAGCTATGATGTAAAATACGGAAGGTCTTAACTTACTAATAGGAGCCAAAAAATGTTTGAAGACAAAACAATATTAATTACTGGAGGAACAGGATCTTTTGGTAATGTTTTTGTTCCATCAATGCTTGAGAAGTTTGATTTCAAGAAAATAATAATATTTTCTAGAGATGAGATGAAGCAATGGGAAATGGCTAAAAAATTCGAAAACGATAGTAGAGTAAGATTTTTTATAGGCGATGTTCGTGATAAAGAAAGATTATATAGAGCATTAACTGGTGTTGATTATGTTGTTCATGCTGCAGCTACAAAAATTGTACCTACGGCAGAATACAATCCTTTTGAATGTGTAAAAACAAATGTGAATGGCGCTATGAATCTTATAGATGCTTCTATAGATATGGGGGTTAAAAAAGTAGTTGCATTATCAACAGATAAAGCAAGCAGCCCTATAAACTTATATGGAGCAACTAAATTGACATCTGATAAATTATTTGTTTCCGGCAATGCCTATTCTGGAGAACATCCAACTAGATTTTCAGTTGTAAGATATGGTAATGTCATGGGCTCTAGAGGTTCAGTAATACCTTTTTTTAATTCTATAAAAGAATCTGGCATTGTTACTATAACTGATACAAGGATGACAAGGTTTATGATCTCTCTTGAGGATGCGGTAGATCTAGTAATAAAGGCTTTTGAGGATATGATTGGTGGTGAGATATATGTAAAAAAAATACCCTCTATGAAAATTACAGATATAGCAAAAGTAATTGCTCCTGATGCAGAGCAAAAAATTATTGGTATTAGACCTGGAGAAAAGCTTCATGAGCAAATGATTGGAGAAGAAGACTCCCCATATACATACGAGTACGATGATTATTATAAAATACTTCCAGTAATCAATAATTGGTCAGATGATGAAGAAAGGATTCAAGATGGAGAAAAAGTTGATTCAACATTTACGTATAATAGTAAGACTAATTCTGACTGGATGTCATCAGAACAGTTGCAGAAATGGCTAGACAAAAATAAAGAAAAAATGGGGATACTTTAAAAAGTGAAGACCAGGAAAAAAGCTATAGATGTAATTCATTCTCTACTTAGATAAATGAATAAATTGGCACTTGGCACTGTTCAATTTGGTATGAACTATGGAATTGCAAATAATTCTAAAAAAACCTTTCCTCAAAAGAGCATATCTGAAATTTTAAAGTTGGCTAAATTAAGAAAAATTACAACACTTGATACTGCTATTGCCTATGGCTCAAGTGAAAAAAAATTAGGAAAAGAGAATCTTGATTCTTTCGATGTTATTACAAAAATATCCAATATTCCACCACTTAAGAATAATATTCATTCTTGGATACGCAAAGAAGTGGAACTTTCACTTCAAAGATTAAACCAAAATAAAATATATGGAGTTCTTCTTCATAAAGCATCTGATTTAAATGATCCAGATGGCAAGAAGATTTATGAGGCGCTCTCTATCTTGAAGAAAGAAAGGATTATTTCTAAAATTGGTATTTCAATTTATTCACCCAGTGAATTAGATAATATTGTGCCGAATTTTGATATTGATATTGTTCAATCACCATTCAATGTATTTGATACGCGTCTTAAAACTTCAGGATGGATGAATAAATTACATCAAGCTAATATTGAGATTCATACAAGGTCGACTTTCTTACAAGGATTGCTGTTGATGGACTTAAAGGATATTCCTACTAAATTTATTAAATGGGCAAATCTTTTTGCTTTATGGGATAAGACCGTAGAGCAAAGTAATATGAATAAAATGGAAGCTTGCATACAGTTTTCAAGTTCTTTTAACGAAATTGATAAAGTAATTTTTGGTGTTGATAATGTAGAACAGTTCAAAGAGGTTAGCGAATATAATTTTCAAAGTAAATACAATAATTTATGTGATATGAGTAGTAATGATGAATATTTAATAAATCCAACAAAGTGGAGTCTTTTGTGAATATTGTTGCTATTGTTCAAGCAAGAATGGGATCAACAAGGTTGCCCAAAAAAGTAATGAGGAATATTAATGGCACTCCTTTGATAGGTGTTTTATTACAAAGACTTTCACTCAGCAAAAAAATAAAGAAAATTATCTTAGCAACCTCAGAAAATGTTGTAAATGATCCCCTAGTCAACTACGTTAGTTCCCTTGGCTACTCTGTTGAAAAGGGAAGTGAGAACAATGTTTTGGAGAGATTTTATCTTACTGCTACAAAATATAATGCAGATATTGTTGTTAGAATTACAGGCGATTGTCCTCTAATAGATCCAAAGGTAGTTGATGATGTGATAGATCTTTTTTTAGATAATAATTTGGAATATTCATCTAATACCAATCCGCCTACTTTTCCAGATGGTCTCGATGTTGAAGTAATGTCTTTCAAATCACTTAAAAAAGCATACAAGACAGCAACTCTTGATTACGATTTGGAGCATGTAACTCCATTTATAAGAAATAATGAAGTAAATCAACTTAACCTTTCTTATATAAAAGATTATTCAAACCTCAGGTGGACAGTCGATGAAGAGGATGACTTTAAAGTAATAGAAGAAATATTCAATCATTTTAAACCAAATCTACTATTTACATGGAAAGATGTATTAAATTTACATAAAAAAAATGTTTTAATGTTTGATAATAGTCATATAGAACGGAATCAAGGTTCAGTTATGGGAAAGGGGCAAAAACTTTATAAAAGAGCAAAAAGGATTATTCCAGGGGGAACAATGTTGCTTTCAAAAAGACCCGAAATGTTTCTTCCCAATATTTGGCCATCATACTTTAGTAAATCAAAAGGTTGCAAAGTCTGGGACTTGGATGGAAAAGAGTATGTTGATATGTCAATAATGGGTATTGGAACAAATACTCTCGGTTACGGACATGATGAAGTTGATGAAGCTGTAAAGGAAACTATCCAACAAGGTAATATGTCAACCCTTAACTGCCCTGAAGAAGTTTATCTAGCAGAAAAACTTATTGAAATTAACCCATGGGCAGACATGGTTAGATTTGCTAGAACTGGTGGAGAGGCCAATGCAGTTGCTGTTAGAATTGCTCGTGCTGCTTCGGGCAAGGATAATGTTGCAATATGTGGTTATCATGGATGGCATGACTGGTACTTAGCTACAAATTTACAATCAAAAGATGGTCTTGATTCTCATCTGCTTTCTGGACTTGAGACTCAAGGTGTTCCCAAAAGCTTGAATGGAACAGTTTACCCATTCCAATATAACGACTTTGGAGCACTTGAGAAAATAGTAAATGACCATAATATTGGTGTTATAAAAATGGAAGTGATAAGAAATGAAGGTCCTGAAGACAATTTTCTACAAAATGTAAGGGATCTTGCAACAAAAAAAGGTATCGTACTTATTTTTGATGAATGCACAACGGGTTTTAGAGAAACATATGGCGGTATTTATAAAAAGTTTAATGTAGAGCCTGATATTACAATGTATGGAAAAGCATTAGGCAACGGTTATGGCATAACTGCCATAGTCGGAAAAGAAGATGTTATGCAAGCTGCTCAAAATTCATTTATTAGTAGTACTTTTTGGACTGAAAGGATAGGGCCATCTGCTGCTTTAAAAACACTTGAAGTCATGGAGAGAGAAAAATCCTGGAATCAAATATCAAAAATAGGTAAAGGAATAAAGTTAAAATGGAATGATCTTTCTTTAAAGCATGATGTTGGGATAAAAATATCAGGTATTTCTGCGCTTCCTATTTTCACTTTCAATAGCAAGAACCATTTGGCATATAAAACTTTTATAACTCAAGAAATGCTTAAAAAGAATTTTTTAGCCAATACAACTGTATATGCATGCATTAACCATACTGAAAATTTAGTTGATGAATATATTAATGAACTAGATGTAATATTTAGTAAAATAAAAGAATGTGAAGAAGGAAAAAATATTAATGATTTATTAGATGGAGACATCTGTCATACTGGGTTTTCCAGATTAAATTAATGAATGAAAGATTATTTTAGAGAAATTTATGATAATCAGGATATTCATGACAATCTTGCAACAAAAATTAAAATATACAGGGTAATTATTAGATACTTGGTTAGGGTTTTTGGATTAAGTATTTCTGAATTATTAATATCTTTTATATATAGAATTCAACCTTTAAAAAAAAATAACTATGTAAAATACATACTTAGGATTAATCTTTTCAGAATCTCATATTTAAAAAATTTGTCCAATCTTGATTACAAAAGTGCAAATATTATAAAAAAAGAATGGGCTGATTTTGTCTCAAAAAAATCATCCAGTGAAGAAGATAAATCTGGAGCTTTGCATTATTTAGCGGTAATTAATGAAGGCGAAAATATTAAACTCCCGGTGAATGAGAGCATTATCGAGCCAAGAAAATTTTATATTTATGGTCCTAGTGCCACAAATGCACCCAACCCTAAATATTCAGATTACACCTTAATTCATACAAAACCTTATCCAAAAATACTCGAATCTTTTAATAAAGAATTACTTTTTTTAAATTCTTATTATTTTATGTTTGCTGTAGATAATAACTTTAAGGTTCAAAAAGAACTTAAAGCAAGGTATAAAAAAATCTATGTAACAACAATGCAAGAGAATCTTCCTGATGGATTTAATGTGATCGATCTTCATAAATCAGGATATATACAAAGCGAGATGGCTCTCCAAAGAATTCTAAGATTTCTTATCAAAGAGTATAAGGTATTTGATTGTGTTATTGAGGGGTTTAATTTTTATCTTGAAAAGGATGCCTACAAAAATCAAAATTATCATAAGTTAACTAGAAAAGATAATAATCTTATAAATGAAAAAGAAATTTGTCTGTCACTTGCAGATCATGATTTTTTGTTCAATTTCAAATTAACAAAAAATTTAGTTAAGAGATTTAATTTAATAGACTCAAATGATTTTAGGGAAATCCTATCACTCACTGATGATCATTATTTAGAGAAATTATTTATTTCAAGAAATTTCTCAAGTTTAAAAAAAATATAATTTATTATTTATAATTATGAAAAGAGAATTATCAATGGATATAAGTAAAGTAGATCCAAAGCTTAATCATGATATATTTTTATCGGAGTTTAAAAAATATAGATCTGAGTTAGAAAATATTTATGCAGACTATCCAAACAAGAGTAAACTAATTTACTCTATCGAATATTGGATATTTAATATCTTCTGTATTCAAAAAGCTTACGGTAAGTCAGGTTTAAAGTCTTTTTTGAATGGGAGCCTTAGCAATCCTCTTAGGTTTAGCTATCTATATGAGTTTTCTGATTTAAGTCGCGGAACAGAAATAAAAAATAATAAAGATAATATTTTTTTTTATTTTTTTTTAAATTTCTTTGTAAATAAGATATATATTCCTGGCGCAGCACTTGATAGCTATATCAATAAATTTATAAATAGAGTTTCTTTTATATATATACATTCAATACCCTTGATTAAAAATCAGAAGCTAGAAAACAAATTAAAAAATCTATTAAGCGCTTTATTTGCTAATAAATTTTCAAAAGATGAAATTATTTTAATTAATAAAAAATTACCAAAAGTGTACTATTCAAATAAAGTTAAAAACTCTTTTAAAAAATCGTTGAATGTAGTCGGGTCACCTGCTTCTTTCTTAGAATATTCAGGATATGAAAAATTGTTTTTATTAGACAATAGATTGGATATTACTGGAAATGCTCACGGTGGTGGGTATGATATTTATAAGATAGATTACTTTTCATACTACGAAAAAAAGCTTTGTAAAAAATTTTATGGCTGGGGGTTTTCTGAAGAAAATAAACCTCAAAGAAGATTCAATAAAATAAAAAATAATAAGAATGCGATCACAAGAACTCTTTGGATAGAAGATTCTATTATTCCCACATTAGACTTTTTTTCCTTACCTTTTCAGTATTATCAATCTCTAAACAAAACATCTAAACTTTACATTTTTAATGAACTTAATAACAGTGGTATCAAATACTCAAATCTTTCTCACCCTGTAAAATCATCCCTTTATGAGGGCCTCAGAAGGGATGATTACAACTTAATGGGAAATGCTTCCAGGTCTGAAGAGCTTATTGAAAAAAGCGATATCTTAATTTTTGATAATTCGGCTGCAACGTTAATTCATTTTGCAATAGAAAATGAAATAAGTTTTTATCAAATTATTAGCCGTTTTGACTTTGAAAATTTTAGTGATTCACAGAAAGAGTTTTTTTTAATTTTGCATAAATATAATTTCGGTATTTTCAATGACGAAGATAATAAGCTGTCAAATTCAATCAGTAAAATTAAATTAAATAGTAATTATCGTTTACCAAAAGAATTAATAGATTTTTATGATAACAATTTTAAATAATCAATATTCTGATCTTCTGTCTAAAAACAAAAGTATCGTTTAAGATGGTTAACATTGGATGCTCATTTATACGATATCCATTAGAAGAAAGTGATAAAGATATTTTTTAAATTTAACAAAAAACAAAGGCTTATAGTTTAATGAAAAAATATTTAGTATGGTTCTTATCTATAATAAAATTTTTTTTATTAAAAAAAAGATTCTTGTTAATTTCCCCACCTTTTTTTAAGAAACAATATTGGTTTGATAGATTAAATAAGAAGAGATTCTTAACATTAAATAGAGATGGAATAGATTGGGGAACAAGTTGGCAAGTTTTTTTGGATAATCAATTTTCTTTGCTTGAAAATATTTATAGTGATTCAAGAAAAAAAGATTTAGAAAAATACATGAATGATGAGATGAAAAAAGGCAAAAGACCCCTTATTATTGATTGTGGTAGTAATTCAGGAGCTAGCTGTGTCTATTTTAGTCTCACATACCCAAACTCAAAAGTTGTTGGTATTGAAATTGATAAAAACAACCTAGAACATAGCAAGAAAAATATAGAGCTAAACTCAATAGATGCTGATCTATTTAATAAAGGTATTGCAGGAGAGGACGGATTTGGAGCTATTGCTAATCCTGATGCAGATAACAACTCTTTCAGGATTGCAAACAATAAAAATAATTCCAAGAATATTGATTTAGTGTCTATTCAAACCATTTTACAAGACTACCCAGATGACAAGTTTTTTCCATTTATAGTAAAAATTGATATAGAAGGCGGCGAGGATAATTTATTTAGCATGAATACCAATTGGGTTGAAGAAATTCCAATGGTAATTATTGAACTTCATGACTGGCTTTTACCTAAACAAAAAACTTCAATGAATTTCTTAAAAACTATTTCAGAATTGGATAGAGATTTTAATATTAAAGGTGAAAATATTTTCAGTATTAAAAATAAACTTAATTAGTTCTATACAAAATATTCTTGTAAAAAAACTATTCGTAAAATTTTATAAAAGAATTTTTTGTAATTTATAAAAATATTCATCTAGTATAGATAATTTTTTAATTTTCTATCTAAAAACAATTTCATCGTTTAAAATAGTCTACCTAATGAACATTAATTCAAATAATATTCTTGAAAAAGAATTTAGTATTATTTCGTTACTCCACTTATTTTTACAAAATAAAGGTTTTATAACTTCATTCTCTTTGATTTTTGCTATTTCATCTATATTTATAGCATTATCATTGTCACCAATTTTTTCATCAAACATTGTCTTAAAATCAGTCCAAGAAAATGAACCTTCATTATCTACTGGACTTGGTGTTTTAGGAGGTATCGCTAATATCAGTGGGAGTTTAGGTTTAAATCCAGATGAAGAAGCAATTCTGGCTATGAAGCACGCTGTAAGTAGGGACTTTTTTAAGAAACTTTACGCCGATCAAGAATTTAAGAAGAATCTTTTGGCTTATGATTCATATAATCCAAATAATAAATCAAATTTATATGATCAATCTATTTATGATTTAGAAACCAAAAAATGGATTATTGAACCAATTTTTCTTGTTGCTCATAAAAGATTTACAACTCAGCATATGAAAATATACCAAGAAAAAGTTGGAGATTTTGTAATTATATCAATCGAACATAAGTCACCAATAATTGCCAAAGAATGGGCGGAGCTTATGTTTAGAGAATTAAATAAATACATGAAAGAAGTTTCTATGCAGAAAATAAATAAAGAAGTTCAATATCTTAATGATGAACTAAATAAAACCTCTAGCTCTGAATTAAGAAAAGTTGTTGCGCAATTACTAGAGAGCAAAATTCAAAAGCAAATGTATGGAAACATATCTGATGATTATATCTTTGAAATAGTTGATTCTGCTTATGTTCCTCATGAGAGAGCAAGGCCATCAAGAGCATTTATTTGCATTATGATAACCACATTAGGCTTCCTTTTATCTTGCTTAATTGTTTTTATTTTAGATCAGTTCAAAAAAAGAATTAAATTAAATCCACCCTTTATTGAAAACGTGGAATAAACATACTTCACTAAAATGAAAATTTTGGTAATTGGTTCATCTGGTCAGCTCGGAACTCAAATATTCAATTTAAAAAATTCATTAAATTTTCTTGATTTTTATTTCTGCAATAAACATGAGCTAGATATATCATCCCCTGAAAGTATAGATAGTTTTTTTGTCAATAATAAATTTGATGTTGTTATAAATTGTGCTGCTTATACAAGTGTTGACGAAGCTGAAAATAATTATGAGTATGCAAAAATAATAAATGGATATTCTATAAATTATATTTGTAAGTCATTAGAAAAATATAAGCCAGATACAAAGCTTATTCATC
>MDTG01054177.1_pt1 | contig 16776 bp, 16 predicted proteins | sample 811421 | NCBI WGS metagenome assembly MDTG01 (sample SAMN05326645, study PRJNA326480) | marine metagenome | isolation source: seawater | place: Pacific Ocean: South East | collected 2011
AAGTATAACATACTTCCATGGCGCGATATATATTCGTTACTGGCGGCGTGGTTTCCTCTTTAGGAAAAGGATTATCATCTGCTTCACTAGCATATCTATTACAATCAAGAGGATATAAAGTTCGAATAAGAAAACTTGATCCTTATTTAAATGTTGATCCTGGAACAATGAGTCCTTTTCAACACGGTGAGGTTTACGTAACTGACGATGGCGCTGAAACTGATCTTGATTTGGGACACTATGAAAGATTTTCAGGAATTTCGGCCAAAAAGTCTGATAATATTACGACAGGAAAAATTTACAACGACGTTTTAAAAAGAGAACGACAAGGAAAATACTTAGGAAAAACCGTTCAAGTCATTCCACATATTACTAATAGAATTAAAGAATTTATTAAAAACGACATTTTAAAAGAGGACTTCGTAATTTGTGAAATTGGAGGAACTGTCGGTGATATAGAAAGCCTTCCTTTTTTAGAGGCTATTAGACAGTTTTCAAATGAAATAGGAAGAGAAAATACTTTATTTATACATCTAACTCTAGTTCCTTACATGAAAGCATCTGATGAAATAAAAACAAAACCTACTCAACATTCTGTAAAGGAACTAAGAAGTATTGGTATTCAACCCGATATAATAATTTGTAGATCTGAAAGAACTATTCCTTTAGACCAAAGGAAAAAAATATCTTTATTTTGCAATGTTGCTATTGAGGACGTAATAGAAACAGTTGATGTCAAAACAATTTATGAGGCTCCAATTAGTTTTAATAAAGAAAAATTAGACGAAAGAGTTCTAAAATTTTTTAAAATTAGATCTAGCAAGAAGGTAAATCTCCAACCATGGAAAAAAATTACTAATTTAGTATTAAATACAAAAAATAAAGTAAATATCGCAATTATTGGTAAATATGTAGAACTTAAAGACGCTTATAAATCTTTAGATGAGGCTTTAACTCATGGCGGTATTACCAACAATTTAAAGGTCAATCTTATAAGAATCGAATCTGATTTTTTAAAACCAAGCGAAATTAAAAATAAGTTAAATGATGTTTCTGGCATTTTAATCCCCGGGGGGTTTGGAAAAAGAGGAACCGAAGGGAAAATAGAGGCTATTCACTTTGCTAGAAAAAACAAGATACCATTTCTAGGTATTTGTTTTGGTATGCAAATGGCTGTAATTGAATTTGCTAGAAACAAACTAAATATTAAAAACGCAACATCTAGTGAATTTGGTCCATCTAAGGCTTCCGTTGTTGGCCTAATGAGTGAGTGGACAAAAGATGGAAAATTAATGAAAGGGACTGATAAAAATCTGGGAGGAACTATGCGTTTAGGAAGTTATGAAGCGAGGCTAAAAAAAGACACAAAGATAAGTAAAATTTATAATTCTTTGACAATACAGGAGAGACATCGTCATAGATATGAAGTTAATATTAATTATAAAAATGATTTTGAGAGTGAAGGAATGATTTTTTCCGGTTTATCCCCAGATAATAAATTACCAGAAATTATTGAATTAAATGATCACCCTTGGTTCATAGGAGTTCAGTTTCATCCTGAATTTAAATCTAGACCTTTATCACCACATCCTTTATTCTCATCATTTGTAAAAGCCGCGAAAATCAACTCAAAAAAATGACTACTCATAAAGTAAAATGCTCAAATTTTGAAATAGCAAACAACAAACGATTTACTTTAATTGCTGGCCCTTGCCAACTTGAAAATGAAGAACACGCAATAAAGATGTCAATGGAGTTGAAAAAAATTACAGGAGAATTAGGAATTAATTTAATTTATAAAACTTCATTTGATAAAGCTAATAGAACAAGTTTAAAAGGAAAGAGAGGTTTAGGTCTAGACAAATCTATACCGATTTTTGATAAAATAAAAGAAAAAGTGGGAGTTCCAGTTTTAACTGATGTGCACACAGTAGAACAATGTTCAATAGTAGCTAATCATGTAGATGTTTTACAAATACCTGCTTTTCTATGCAGGCAAACAGATTTACTAATTGCAGCAGCTAAAACAGGAAAAATAATAAATGTTAAGAAAGGTCAATTTTTAGCCCCATGGGATATGAAAAATGTAATCAAGAAAATAGAAGACTCAGGAAATAAAAATATTTTAATTACAGAAAGAGGAGCAAGTTTTGGATACAATACTCTTGTATCAGATATGCGAGCTCTACCAATAATGTCAAAATTTGGTTTTCCTATAGTATTTGACGCAACACATTCTGTACAACAGCCAGGTGGAATGGGAGAAAAGAGTGGAGGTCAGAGAGAATTTATACCACACTTAGCTCGAGCTGCGGTTGCTGTTGGTGTTGGAGCAGTTTTTATGGAAACCCATGAAGATCCAGATAATGCTCCATCTGATGGACCAAACATGGTTCCATTGGATGAGATAAAAAAGATTTTAGAAAAGTTAGTTGAAATCGATAAACTAGTAAAACAATAATGGCAAAAATCAAAAGTGTGAAGGGCAGACAAGTCTTTGATAGCAGGGGAAACCCAACAGTTGAGGCTGAAGTTTTTCTAGATAATGGGATTTTTGCATCTGCAATATCTCCCTCGGGTGCCTCAACAGGAGCGTATGAAGCGCATGAATTAAGAGATAAAGATAAAAACAATTTTTTAGGTAAGAGCGTGATTACTGCTGTTAACAACATAAATAATAAAATTTCCGCAAAACTAAAAGGCCTTAATTCAAAAGATCAAAAAAATATTGATAGAGTTTTAATAGATTTAGATGGGAGTGAAAATAAAAAAGTTTTAGGCGCAAATGCTACTCTTGCTGTATCATTAGCGAATTCTAAATGTGGAGCTTTATTAAATAATATATCGCTATTTAAAAATTTAGGAAATAGTTTCTCATTACCAATTCCATTGATGAATATTATAAACGGAGGAATGCACGCAGACAATGACCTTAACATTCAAGAATTCATGATTAGACCAGATTCGGCTAAAAATTTTATGGACGCGATTGGAAAATGCTATTTAGTTATTCAAAATTTAAAACAACTATTAAAGTCAAAAAAGATGTCAACGAATGTAGGAGACGAAGGGGGGTTTGCACCGTCAATTAATACAAACGAGGAAGCGCTTGATTTAATAGTGAATGCAATTGAAAAATCTAATTTTAAGCCAGGTAAAGATGTTGTAATTTGTCTTGATGTTGCTGCTAATGAATTAGTAAATGACAAAGGAAAATATTCAATACAATCTAAAAACTTTATTTCAGTTGATGATGCTATCAGATATTATAAAAAAATCACATCTAGTTATCCCATTAAATCTATCGAGGACCCTTTTGCGGAACAAGATTGGCTTTCTTGGAAAAAATTAACGAGTGAAATAGGAAAAGATATTCAAATAGTTGGTGATGATTTATTTGCTACAAATAAAAAACGTTTAGAAAAAGGTATTAAGGAAAAATCAGCTAATTGTATTTTAGTAAAACCTAATCAAATCGGTACCTTAACAGAGACTTTAGAAGTTATTTCTAAAGCCAAAGAGGCAAATTTCAACACGATAGTTTCACATAGATCTGGAGACACAGAAGACACTTTTATAGCTGATTTGGCAACGGCCACTATGTCCTCTCAAATTAAAACAGGTTCGTTGGCTAGATCAGAAAGAGTAGCTAAATACAATAGATTATTGCGTATAGAAGAAGAGCTTGGCAATCAAGCTAAAATGGCTAGAATCTAATTAATGCGACTAATTGAAAGTTTAAAAAAAAAAAATTTATTTTATTTAATATTTTCTTTACTTTATATATTGGAATTAACCTTATAGGTGGAGAGAGAGGATTAATTTCATATTTTGAAAAAGTTAAGATTTATGAAAATCTTGTTATAAAAGAAGGGATGTTAAATAAAGAATTAAAAGATTTAAAACATAAAATATCTTTGGTAAAAAATAACGATTTAGACTACTTAGATATGCTTTATAGAGAACAGTTTAGATACGGGACTAAAGACGAAATAATAATTAAATTGAAATGAGTGAAAAAATAAGACATCCAGAAAAGGTAAACAAACCTTTCAATCCAATAAAAAAAAAAACCTGAATGGATCAGATCTAAAATTATTGACACTCAAACCTTTTTTCAGACAAAAAAAGTTGTAAATCAGAGCAGCTTAGTTACAGTTTGTCAGGAAGCTAATTGTCCAAATATCACGGAATGTTGGAGTAAAAAACATGCAACTTTTATGATTATGGGTGATACTTGCACAAGAGCTTGTGCATTTTGTGATGTTAAAACAGGAAAACCAAATGCATTAGATATTTTCGAGCCGATTAAAATCGCTACAGCAGTTAATAGCTTAAAATTAAATCATGTTGTAATAACCTCTGTTGATAGAGATGATTTAAATGACGGTGGATCAGAACATTTTTACAAAGTCGTAAAAGCGACTAGAGATAAAAATCCAAAAACTTCCATAGAGGTTTTAACACCTGATTTTTTAAGGAAAGGTGATGCTTATAAAAAAATTTTAGCTGCAGATCTAGATGTTTTTAATCATAATATTGAAACTGTTCCACGGCTTTATACTAAAGTAAGACCAGGGGCGCGATATTTTTCATCTTTGGAACTTTTGAAAAACGCAAAAAAATTTAAAAAAGAAGTTTTTACTAAATCTGGAATTATGGTTGGTTTAGGAGAAAATAAAGAAGAGGTAATGCAAGTTATGGATGACCTAAGATCAGCAGATGTAGATTTCATCACTATAGGTCAATATTTACAACCTTCACCTAAACATCATCCTTTACATCGTTATTACCATCCAAGTGAATTTAAAGAGCTAGAAAAAATTGCAAAGACAAAAGGTTTTTTGCTTGTGTCTTCATCACCTTTAACTAGATCTTCTTATCATGCTGATGAAGATTTTAGAAAATTACAGGCTGCAAGAAAACAAAAGCTCGAATGTCATCAGCATCAATAAAAAAAATTATTCCTTGCAAAAAGGAACAATTAGTTCAAATGGTTCTCGATATTGAAAAATATCCTGAGTTTGTTCCATGGTGCATCGAAGGCAAAGTTTATGATAGAAATGAAAGTACTGATTTAATAACTTTTAATGGAGATTTAAAAGTAGGGAAAAGTATTTTAAACGAAACTTTCTCAAGTCATGTGTCTTATTATAAAGAGAAGAATGTAATAATTGTCACAAATCTCAAGGGACCACTGAAACATCTAAAAAATGAATGGAAATTTAAAGAAGTAAACAATGCGACACAACTAGAATTTTTTATTGATTTTGAATTGAAAAATCCGATTTTAAATGGAATAATGAGAAAATCTTTTGAACTTGGTCTTAATAAAATTGCCAAAGCATTTGAAGAAAGAGCAGTTAAATTATTTAAATGATGTTTATAATCTTATTTTTATTACTATTATTCATTTTAATTTCTAAGTTTTTAGTTTCTTACATCAAAAAAATAAGAACAGGAGATCCAAACGAGACTAATTTAACTTATTGGATGTTTTCCTATGATTTTAAATCTCAAAACAAGGATTGGGAACCCGAAGATAAAGGTTTATTACAAAGAAAAAGGGCAAGAAACTTCCTTGTATTTGTGTTTTATTTGAACGCTTTTTGTATTTTTTTATTACTTAATAGTTTTGCTGCCCATTTGTTGGATGTAATTGTAAATCCTAAATTTAGCTATCCTATCTAATTAAATTGAGTAATAAATTCAAAGATTTTTTAACTGCTTGATTTTGAATAAACATTCTGCCATTTTTTTTGAAATTACATTTATTTATTATAACTTTTTTTCCAACCCTAATACCTATAAAAACCAACCCGACTGGTTTTTGCTTAGAACCACCTTTAGGGCCAGCTATTCCAGTTATAGAAATACAAACATCAACTTTGGTAATTTTTTTTAAATTATTAATCATAGCTAAGCAACACTGAAAACTTACAGCACCATATTTTTTTATAATTTTTCTAGGTATTTTTAAAATATCTATTTTAGATTGATTAGAATAAACAACTAAACCCATTGTGAATACTTTGGAAGCCCCACTTATTGAGGTAAAAGTATTTGATAATTTTCCGCCAGTACAAGATTCTGCAACAGCTATTTTAAATCTTTTTCTTTTTAAAATTGTAATAATCTTTTTGCTTATACTCATTAAAAAAATTTAAATTTTATAACCATAAAAATAATTAAAGTTAATACTACGTAAAATCCTGCTATTATATCATCGAAAATAACACCAAAACTATTTTTAAATTTCATATCAAATATATTTACTGGAAATGGTTTTTTAATATCAAAAAATCGAAATAAAATAAAAATATATATATAAAATAGTATTGCTTCATGAGAATTTTTTTCTGATGCGTGTGCAATTTCATATAAATAAATAGGTATAGCTTGACCAATAAATTCATCAATAACTATTTCTTTAGGATCTTTATTCTTTTTTTCTTTAATGTAATCCTCCACTGCATAAAAAGAATAAATAAAAATTATTAAAAGAAAAAAAAGAATTAAATTATTTGAAAAATTAATAATATGAAAAAAACTATAAAGTAGAACGACAGTTATAAAAGAAGTAATTGTTCCAGGAGCGTATCGAATTGTTCCTATTCCAAAGAAAGTAACGAATAAATAGTTAAAATTTTTAATCATATTTTAAAATCGAGATAATAACCTCGCATGCTATGGCTTTCTCTTTTCCAATAACACCAAGTTTTTCGGATGTTTTCCCTTTTACGTTAATTTGATTTTTATTAATCTCACAAAGTTTAGCAATATTATCAATCATTTTACTCTTATAATTTTTGATTTTAGGTGTTTCAGTAATTATATTTATATCTATATTGTTTATTAAATAACCTTTTGTTTTTATTTGATTAATTACATATTTTAATAAAATTGTTGATCTGATATTTTTAAATTTTTTACTTTTATCAGAAAACATTTGTCCAATATCTCCCTTTTTACTGGCACCAAGAATTGCATCAGTAATTGCATGCAAAACAGGATCACCGTCAGAGTGTCCTAGTGTTCCAATAGGCGATTTAATCTTAAGTCCTGCAAGGTAAAGTTTTCTTTTTGGAACAAGTCTATGTACATCAAAACCAATTCCTACATTTAGTTTAGATTTGTAAATACTTTTAAGATTTTCAAAATCAGATTTTTCAGTAATCTTGAAATTACTTTTTTCACCATCAATGAATTTAACTTTATTTAAATCCATGTATAACGAAATATCATCATCTCTGTATTTTTCTCTATTAATTTTATGTAATTTGTATATTTCTTTAAGATTAAATGCTTGAGGTGTTTGAGTTAAGAAATAACTACTTCTCTTTCTACCTAAAATATATTCAAATTTACCCGTGTCAATTATTTGTTTAATTGAGTCCTGTACTTTTATTTTAGGAACTACAGCTTTAGCGCTTTTCATGTTTTGTAAAATCGAACCGAGTAATTTTGTAGAAAAATTTGGTCTTGCTACATCATGAATCAAAACTTTTGAAATATTTTTGTATCTCATTAGGTATTTTAAACCATTAAAAGTAGAGTGTTGTCTAGTTTTTCCTCCAACAATCAATTTGACATTTTTTAGTTTAAGAGACTTAACTCTTTTAGAGTCCTTTTTGTTATAGATAAGAATAATTTTTTTTATTTGATCAAATTTTTGAGCTTTAATAACGTTAATTTCAATTAATGATTTACCTGCAATTTTTTGATATGATTTGTTAATTTTAGAACTAAATCTATGGCTTTTACCGCCAGCAAGTAGGATTAAACAAAAACTCATTGTATAAACTTATATTACATTTATATAAATATTTAAGATTAATTTGATATGTTTAAAATTATTAAAAACTTAAATTGGATAATTTTATCCTCATTTTTGTGTATATTCATGGGGATTATAACATTTTTGACCTTTATAAATGAGGGATTTATACCACTAACTGATCAAAACTTACAGTTATTGCTCATAATAGATATTCTTTTACTATTAATTTTCTTCACATTGATATTTAAAAATTTTTATCGTTTTTATTATACAGGAAAAAAAAATAAAACAGGCTCTCAGACTAATTTAAAATATATATCTATTTTTTCAGTTTTTACTCTAATGCCTTCATTAGTGGTAGCCATATTTTCTCTGTTTATTTTTAATTTTGGCATACAAAATTATTTTGACAAACAAATTACAAATGCAGTTAACAATTCATATGATGTTGCTAAAAATTATTTAGAAGAAAGTAAAAAAAATGTAAAATCTGATGTTATTTTAATGAGTGTTGGCTTAAATAGAGCTTCAGGTTTTTACTATTCTAATCAAAATAGATTTAAATCAATTATGAGATCTGAAAAAATTTTAAGGAGAATAGATGATGTTTATTTAATTGACAGTTTAGGAAATGTACTATTATCAGATGTAAGAGATATATCTGAAGAATTTATAATTCCATCAGACGAAAATTATGATCTAGCTTTAGAGGGAAAACCAGTATTTGTTACCGATACATTGTCAAACAAAACCACCGTAATGACAAAACTCACATCCTTAGTTGATACTTACCTTTACATTTCAAGAAATATTGATCCAGAAATACTTAGATATTTAAATGAAACTGAAGAAGCAGTTAATTTTTATTATTCCGTTGAAAACAGCCAAACAGGAATAAAAGTAACTTTTGCAATTATTTATGTAATTGTAGTAACACTACTCTTGTTCTTATCTACTTCAATAGCAATAATATTTGCTTCTAGGCTCACTAAACCAATTATCAATTTAATAGGCGCATCAGAGGCAATTAGTAAGGGAAATTTAAATGTAAAAGTTCCGAACATAGAGTCAGATGATGAGTTTAGACAATTAAATAAAAATTTTAATTTAATGATTGAAAGACTAAAAAAACAGCAAGATAAACTATTAGCAAATGAAAGATACGAGGCATGGGAGTCAGTAGCTAGAAAATTAGCACATGAAATAAAAAATCCTTTAACTCCAATTCAATTATCAATAGAAAGGTTAAGACAAAAGTATTCTAAACAAATAAATAGTTCCAGCGAAGATTTTGAAAAATATTTGGAAACTATTAATAGACAAATTAAAGATATCGAAAGACTAGCAAATGAATTTTCAAATTTTGCGAGAATGCCAAGACCAATATTTAAAAAGATTAATTTAGCAGAAGTTATAAATAGATCAGTAGAATTTATCAAAATGTCATCAAAAAACGCTATAAATTTTAATCAAAATAGAAAAAAATTATTTATTAACGGTGATGTAGAGCAGTTAAATAGAGTATTTATTAATCTAATTAAAAACTCTGAAGAATCTTTTACTGAAATAGTAAAAAAAACCCCTAGTTTTAAGGGTAAAATTGACATGGAAATCTTCAGTAATAATGACTATATAGTATTTAAATTGACTGACAATGGCACAGGTATATCTGATACAAAAAAAGTTATGACGCCTTATTTTACCACTAAAAAAACAGGTACAGGTTTGGGCTTACCAATAGTAAGTAAAATTATAAACGAACATTCAGGAGATTTTTTAATTAACAATAAAAAAGATGGCAAAGGGATAGAAATTGAAATCTTATTTCCAAAAATAAATGCTTAAAAATATATTGGTCATTGACGATAATCCAGACATACGCTTTCTAATATGTAAAATATTAAAAGAAAAAAATTTTGAAGTTAGGTCTGCTGCAAACTATGATCAAGCTGTAATAGAAATAAACAAAAGATTACCAGATTTAGCAATTATAGACATAAAACTTGATAGAGCTGATAAAGACGGTATTGATCTTTTAAAAATTATCAACAATAAAAATAAATTAACACCAGTAATTATGATCTCAGGTCATGCTACTGTTCAAGTAGCTGTTGAGTCAATTCGTTTAGGTGCTTATGAGTTCATAGAAAAAGGAGCTTCATTTTCAGCCGACAAACTATTAAATTACGTTAATAGAGCATTAGAGTCATTTGAATTAAAAAAAGAAAAAGATATCATTGAAAATAAACTATTCCACTCTTTTGAATTAATTGGGAAAAGCCCTTTAATACTAAAAATTAAAAAAACTATAGAAAAACTATCTACCTCAGAGAGTAGAATTTTAATTTCAGGCCCAACCGGCTCAGGCAAAGAGTTGATAGCCAGAAAAATACATAAAAATTCTGGAAGATCAAAAGACCCTTTTATAATTTTAAACGCTGCTTTATTAAAAGAAAAAACATATGAAAAGGAACTTTTTGGTGAAGAATTTGAAGACGGAAATATATCTTTCGGAGCTCTAGAGAGAGCCAATAAAGGAACTTTATTAATTGATGAAGTTTCTGAAATACCCTTTGAAACACAGGCTAATGTCTTAAGAGTTTTAATTGATCAGAAATTTAAAAGATTAAACGGATCTAAATACGTTAATGTGAATATTAGACTTATCTCATCTACTTCCAAAAACTTAAAAGAATTAGTTGAACTTGGTAAATTTAGAGAGGACTTATACCATAGATTAAATGTGGTTCCTGTTGAGCTAACACCATTAACTTCAAGAACAGAAGATATTCCACTGCTAATTGAATATTTCAAGAAAAAACTCTCAGAAATTAATGGTGTACCTCAAGCAAAAATAGATATCTCAAATGACAACTTATATACATATAGCTGGCCAGGTAATGTAAGAGAATTAAGAAATTTAGTCGAGAGACTAAGTATTTTATCTGCAAATGAAAGCCAGGAAAATATTAATAAATTGATAGATGATATTTTATCTCCCTCATCTACTTTGAATGAAAACAAAACAATATTTGAAAAATCGTTTGGCTCTCCACTTAAAGAGGCAAGGGCGCATTTTGAAAAAGAATATTTAATTACTCAACTTAAAAAAAACCATGGAAATATCTCTAAAACTGCTGACTTTATTGGTATGGAGAGATCCGCCCTTCACAGAAAACTTAAAGACTTAGGAATTAAAGGTATAAATTAAAATGAACATTATAATATGTGGAGCCGGTAAGGTAGGCTTTTCAATAAGTAAACAATTGTCTTCTCAAGGTCACTCAGTAACAGTTATCGATCAGTCATCAGAAGATATAAAAAAAATTAATGATACCCAAGATGTAAAAGGTATTGTTGGTCGGGCAAGTTTACCAACTGTTCTAGAAAATGCTGGTGCGGAAAAAGCAGATATGGTTATTGCAGTAACTAGAAACGATGAAACAAACATGATTGTTTGTCAATTAGCTAGTTCTTTGTTCAATATTTCAAAAAAAATAGCAAGAATTAGAACAAAAGATTTTTTAGAAGGGAAATGGAGTAAAATTTATAACAAATCTAATATACCCATCGATGTTATTATTTCACCAGAATTAGAAGTTGCTAAATCTTTATACAGAAGACTTGAAGCTCCTGGCGCTTTGGACAGCGTGCCTTTTGGTAAGGACAAAGTTAAAATGTTAGAAATCTCTATAGAGAAAAATTGTCCAATTAAAAATATACCTTTAAAAGATTTGACACAAAAATTCCCTGACTTTAAAGCAAATATTTTAGGTGCTGTAAGGAATGAAAAATTTATCTATTTAAAAAAAAATGACAAAATTTTAGAAGATGATAATGTCTATGTAGTTGTTAGTAGTGAGCAATTAAACGCAATACTTAAAGCTTTTGGACACGAAGAGAAAATTTCAAAAAATATTCTTATCATTGGAGGAGGAAATATAGGTTTAAATTTAGCAAAAATGTTAGAAGCAAATTTTGAGGATGTAAGGATCAAAATTATTGAAAAAAATAAAAAAAGAGCTGAGGAAATAGCTAGCGAATTATCTTCTTCAATAGTAATTAACGGTGACGCACTGGATGAAGACATACTTAAAGAGGCAAATTTGGAAGATTCTGAAACTGTGTTGGCGCTAACAAATGATGATGAAAATAATATGATGGCGTGCGTATTGGCTGAAAAAACTGGTATGAAAAAAAGAACAATCGCAATTGTAAATAAAACAAATTACAACTTACTCCAAGATTCTCTTAACATTGACGATTTAGTTGATCCAAGGATGACAACTGTTTCGAGAATTATGGAACATGTTCATCGTGGAACGATCGGCACTGTTTATTCGTTACTTGATGGTGAATATGAATTTATTGAAGCAAAAATTTTAGAAAAATCAGAATTATTAAATAAGAAAATAAAAGATGCTAACCTTCCAGAAGATATACGAATAGGAGCCATCATCAGGAAAAACCAAGTGATAATACCAAAATCAAGTTTTAGTTTTGAAAAAGATGATCTAGTTGTTTTCCTTGCTAAACGAGAACAATTAAAAGAAGTTGAAAATATCTTTAGTATCAGTTCGATTTAATGAATTATAAAGGCATAGTCTATTACTTGGGTTTATTATGTTTTCCAATAAGTATTTTGGCTTTTATAAATATTTTATATTCTTCCTATTTTGATTATTTTTTAAATATAAGTTCATATATAACAACTTTAATAATTTCATTTTTAGCTGGAATAATACTTTTGTTTATAAGCAAAAGTTCTTCAAAAAGGTTATTTTTTATTGAACAATTGATCTTAATTATTTCAACTTATTTTTTATTATCTTTTTTGATAGCCTTGCCATTTTATTTAAGTAATTACCAAATTACATTTTTAAATTCTTTTTTTGAGGCAGTTTCAGGAATTTCAAATACAGGTTTCTCAACTTTTAATAACTTGAAATATTTTGATCCCACTTTAATTTTATGGCGTTCTTCTTCTCAGTGGATCGGAGGATTAATATTTTTATTCTTTTTAGTTCTTATTTTTTCAAATAAACAATTTAATTATAAAATGAATGATTTAACATATTCAGGCGATGGAGGCATCAACTCGGAGAACAACATTAAAGATTTACTGTTAAAAATATTTATTTTATTTTCAATTATAAGTTTTACAATATTTTTACTCCTAAACTTTTCTGGAATAAGAATGTTTAATTCCCTGAACTTAAGTATGAGTTTAGTTTCAACTGGAGGATTTCTTCCAACTGAATCATTAGATAAAATTATAAGAACGAATACACAAAAATTAGTACTTATATTTTCATTTTTAATTTCAATGCTAAATTTCTTTCTAATATTAAATATTTTTGAAAGAAAAATAATTATTCGTCAACATAAAGAGGATTTTTATCTAGTGATTTTATCGCTATTATTTGTAATATTAATTTATTTAAATAATCAAAGTGTATTAAATACTTTTATAAGTGTATTAAGCAGTTTAAGTAATTCTGGATTATCTTTATTATCAGAAAGTAATAACCTAAGCCTTTACTTCATCTTAATCACTGCCGTTGGTGGGTCTCTTATTTCAAACACGTCAGGTATAAAATTTGCAAGAATATACATACTTTTAAAAACCGCATCTATTGAAATTATTAAGTTAGCAAGTCCAAATAGTATAACAAATAAAAGTATCTTTAATTCAGAAAAAAAAATTAATAACGAAAATATCAAAATTTCATTTTTAATTTTTATTTCTTTTTTTTTAAGTTTATTTATCCTTTCGAGTATTTTAATTTTTGACAATATTGATTTTGAGAAATCATTTAAACTGTCTATTTTGACTATTACAAACACTACGAATTCCTCAATGTTCGGAATAGGTGAAATGAATTTCGCTAATTTACTAACAACATCAAAACTAAGTTTGATAATGTTTATGATAATTGGAAAAATTGAGTTAATATCAATATTTTTAGTAATCAAAAAAATTTTTTTTAAAGATTAATATGTCAAAGATTTTAATAATAGGTGCAGGCGCAATGGGATCAGCTTTCGCCTTACCTTGTTTAGACAATGATCATGAAACTTTTATTGTTGGAACTCACTTAGAAGATGAATTTATTGATAATATAACTAAAACTAAAAATTTTCACTCATCTTTGAATTGTAAGATGCCACAAGAAATTAATTATTATAAATTTGAAAAATTAGGGGAATTAATTGATACTAATGTAGATTTAATTGTATTAGGTATTAGCTCCAAAGGTATTGATTGGGTTTCGGAACAGCTTAGCAAATATTATCAAATTAAAAAAATACCTAAGATATTAATGCTGACTAAAGGCCTAAGCATTTATAAAAATAAATATGAACTACTAGTTGATAAATTAAAAAGACAACTTTCTTCAAAAGGGATAACAAATATAAACATTTCAGCAGTTGGTGGACCTTGTCTTGCAGCAGGCTTAGCAAATAGAATTCATAGTAGTGTGATTATTGCAAATACTGATCTAAAAGTTGCAAAAAGTTTAGCTAACATGTTTAATACAAAATATTATCACACATCATATACCGATGATTTAAATGGGGTAGAGGTATCTGCTGCTATAAAAAATATATTTTCTATGGCTGTTGGGGCAGCAAAAGGTTTATGCAATTTAGATGTTTCAAAAGAAATAAGAGAAAAAAATTATCTTAATACAGCTTCAGCATTAATTAAACAGTCAATTTATGAAATGGAAATTTTTGTTGAACATTTAAAAGGGAAAAAAGAGACTGTTAAAGGACTAGCGGGTTTAGGAGATCTTTACGTAAGTTCTGGCGGTGGAAGAAATGCAAAAATGGGTGAGTATATTGGTGAAGGATTAATTTTTTCAGAGGCGAAAAAAAATAAAATGCATAAAATTACAGTTGAGGGAGCTGAATTGGCAAAAGAGATTGGTATAAAGGTCAGAGAAGATTTTAATGAAAAAAAATTACCTTTAATGATAGCTATGATAAATGCTATTGTTGATGACGAAAAACTTAAATTAAATTGGGAGGCATTTCGTTGAGAAAATTTATTATTTCAATTGATGCAGGTACTACTTCTAATAGATCAATTTTATTTGACCTTAAGGGAAATCCAGTCTTTATTTCACAAAAAGAATTTACACAATATTTTCCTAAAAGTGGTTGGGTTGAACATGACCCTGATGAAATATGGAAGACTACCCTTAAAACTCTCAAAGATGTAATAAAAAAAGCTAATGGGTTAAGAGGTAAAATTCTAAGCATAGGAATAACTAATCAAAGAGAGACAACGGTTTTATGGGATAAAAAAACTGGAAAACCTGTTTATAAAGCAATTGTTTGGCAAGATAGAAGACAGGAAGAGTATTGCAAAAAATTAAGAAAACAAAACAAAGATACGATGATTTTTAATAAAACTGGACTTTTAATAGATTCTTATTTCTCTGGTACTAAAATTAAATGGATTTTGGATAATGTGCCAAAGGCAAGACAACTTATGAATAGAAAACAATTATTATTTGGAACGATTGATAGTTTTTTAATTTGGAGATTAACAAAAGGTAAAGTTCACGCAACTGATGCTACAAATGCTAGCAGAACAATGATATATAATATTTCTTCAAATAAATGGGATGATACAATTTTAAAATTGTTGAAGATAAAAAAACATATTTTACCAGAAGTTAAAAATTGCGCAGATGATTATGGATATACTCATACTTCTATAATAAATAAAACTATACCAATTAATGGAGTTGTTGGTGATCAACAATCAGCAACAATAGGTCAATGCTGTTTTGAGCCTGGGTCACTTAAAAGCACCTATGGAACAGGCGCTTTTGTTTTATTAAACACGGGTAGTAAAAAAATTTATTCAAAAAATAGATTACTTACGACTATAGCTTACAGAATAAATGGGAAAACGACATATGCTATGGAAGGTTCAATTTTTATTGCTGGAGCCGGAGTTCAATGGTTAAGAGATAGAATGAAGTTTTTTAAAAGAGCTTCCGAAACAGAGAAAATAATAAAAAAGTTAAAAGATAATAATGGAATATATTTGGTGCCTGCGTTTACGGGTTTAGGAGCACCGCATTGGAATGCAAACTCTAGAGGAGTATTAAGTGGAATAACAAGAGACACAAATCCTAAACAAATTATTAGAGCGACAATCGAGTCGGTTGCTTATCAAACGCATGATTTATTTGAAGCGATGAAGCATGATGGATTGAGGCCAAGAATAGTAAAAGTAGATGGAGGCATGGTTATGAATAATTGGTTTTCTCAGTTTTTATCTGACGTAGTAAATGTAAAAGTTCTTAGACCAAAGGTTCAAGAAACGACAGCTGCTGGAGCAGCTTTTATGGCTGGATTAAAGATTGGAGTTTATAAATCCTTAAAAGATATTTCCAAAAAATGGCATTTAGATAAAAAATTTTCACCAAAAATGAAAAATACAACTAGAAATGTTTTAATTAATGGTTGGAGCAAAGCTATCAAAAGAGCTTTAATCAATTAAATCACCTCTAAGTTGTATTTTTCAAACTAATTACCTCTGTACAAATAAGTCTTATTTTGTTTCAATAATATAATTATAAACAACAACGGGGGAATTAATGTTTAAAACATTGAAAACAATACTAGCTGTTGCTGTTTCACTTTCTCTTTTAGCCACTTCTTTAAGTGCGGACGCAATTAAAAAGTGGGCTACTGGTGAGTTTAGCCTTTCAACACTTTCTGAAAAAGAAAGAATTAAAGAACTAAAATGGTTCCAAGATGCGGCGAAGCCATTCAAAGGAATGTCTATCAAAGTGTTATCTGAAACTATTCCAACTCACGAGTATGAGTCAAAAGTTTTAACCAAAGCTTTTGAAGAGATTACTGGGATTAAAGTTAATCACCAGTTACTCGGTGAAGGTGATGTAGTAATGGCTGTACAAACTCAAATGCAAACTAACGTAAGTATTTACGATGCTTATATCAATGATTCT
>MDTG01057811.1_pt1 | contig 16774 bp, 12 predicted proteins | sample 811421 | NCBI WGS metagenome assembly MDTG01 (sample SAMN05326645, study PRJNA326480) | marine metagenome | isolation source: seawater | place: Pacific Ocean: South East | collected 2011
CTCTGGAACTGGGCCCAATAGCGCTATCATTCATTACAAGGCTTCAAATAAATCAAACAGAGTTCTTAGAAAAGGTGATCTTTACTTAGTAGATTCTGGCGGTCAATATTCTTTTGGTACTACTGATGTAACTCGAACTATTTCTTTAGAAAATGAATCTAAATCTATAAAAGAAATTTATACACGTGTTTTAAAAGGACATATAGCGGTGTCAGATTACAAAATAAAAAAAAATTCAAAAGGTTCTGATGTAGATAGAAATGCAAGAAAATTTTTAAAACAAGTAAAATTAGATTATCCTCATGGAACTGGCCACGGAGTTGGATATTTTTTAAATGTACATGAAGGTCCTCAATCTTTCTCAAAAAATAACAAGGTTAATTTAAAACCAGGTATGATTATTTCAAATGAACCAGGATATTATAGAGAGGGACATTTTGGTATTAGGATTGAGAATCTAATTTATATTAACAAAAATAAGTTTGAAGAATTGACGGTAGCTCCAATAGAGAAAGACCTAATAATTAGAAAGATGTTGAATAGAAAAGAAATAGGATGGATTAATAAATACCATAGTAAAGTAAAAAAGAACTTGCTTAGATTTATGAATCTTAAAGAAAAAGTTGATTTACTTAAAGCTTGCTCACCTATTTAGAATCTTATACCAGTCAGCTTCCGTTATTACTCTTATTTTAAGTTCTTTGGCTTTCTCTATCTTTTTCTTTGTCGGTTTAGAGCCTCCTATAATAAGATAGTCTAGTTTTTTTGTCACAGATCCAAGAATTTTAGCCCCATTATCTTCTGCCAATGACTTAGCTTCAGATCTGCTCATTTTTTCAAAGCCACCGGTGAACATTATATTTTTATTACTAAATTTCCCTTTTTTGTTTATCTTTTTAAAATCTTTGATATCAAGAACTGCTATTAAAGATTTAATAATTTCAGAATTTTTATCATTAGAAAAAAAGCTTTCTAGAGACTTTATTTGAGTATCTCCAATTCCATCTAAATCTTCGAGATTTCTCAAAATGTTCTCTCTTTTCTTAGAGTCAAACAATTCTGAGAATTTTTTCGATGTTTTAAAAAAATTAGCTAAAATTTTTCCATTTTCTTGCCCTATATGTCTAATACCTATCGAATAAATAAATTTATCTAAAACTATATTTTTTGAGTTATTTATAGCCTTTTTTAAATTTCTTATAGAAAGTTTTCCCCAGCCTTCTAATTCTTCTATCTTAGAATAGTTCAAATTAAAAATGTCAGATGGTATACGAACAAAATTTAAATCCCAGAAATTATCTATTACTTTTTTGCCTAGTCCTTCTATATTAAAAGCTTCTTTGGAAACTATATGTTTCAGTTTTTCTCTAGCAGTAAAGTCACATTTATAACCTCTTGTGCACCTTCTTACTGCGTCTGTTTTTTTAGTAGTTGCACTAATCTCCTTTTTTGTAGGAAAGCCGCACAAGCATTTTCCTGGAAATGAGTATTGTTTACTTTCTTTGTTTCTTTTAGTTTTATCTACTGAAACAACTTGAGGGATAACATCACCTGCTCTTTGTATTGTTACATAATCGCCAACTCTTATATCTTTTCTTAAAATTTCGTCTTCATTGTGTAAAGTGGCATTAGAAACTACTACACCTCCAACTGTAACTGGCTCAACCTTTGCAACTGGTGTGATGGCTCCAGTTCTGCCTACCTGAATAGTAATATCATTTATTTTTGTAGTAGCCTTTTCTGAAGAAAATTTATATGCGATTGCCCATCTTGGAGAGTTAGAAGTGCTACCTAATCTAGATTGAAGTTTTATATTGTTGATCTTATATACTAGTCCATCTACATCATAGTCTATAGAAGATCTGATTTTTTCAATTGAAGTATGATGATCTTCGATCTCCTTTAGGTTTTTAACTAATTTGTTATTGAGGTTTACTGAAAAACCCCACTTATTAACTTTATCTATAAATTCTGACTGAGTTTTAAAAATCATTGGATTAATTACGCCAAAACCATGGGCAAAAAACTTTAGAGGTATCTTTGCAGTATCCTTAGGGTTTTTTTGTCTCAAAGAACCTCCAGCTGCATTTCTAGGGTTGGCAAAATTATCTTTTATTAATTCAAAATCTTTTTTACCTATATAAACTTCACCTCTGACTTCTAAAACTTTTGGCACATCGCTATCTTCTATTTTTTTTGGTATTTCGTTAATAGTCATTAAATTTTGCAAAATATCTTCACCTGTTTCTCCGTCACCTCTTGAAACTCCTTTTGTTAAAAATCCATTTTCATATGTTAATGAAGCGGAAATACCATCTACCTTTGGTTCGGAAAGAAATTCAGAGTCTGATTCTTTATTATTTAAGTAATTATTTATTTTTTTCAAAAAATTAACCATATCTTCTTTGTCAAAAGCATTGGATAAAGAAAGCATTGGCTTAGTGTGCTTAATTTTTTTAAATTTGTTAGAAGGTTTGGATCCCACTATGTTTCTGGCCGATTCAAATTTTTTTAAAAATTTATTCTTTTTTTCTATCTTAAGAACTTCTTTTTTTAATCTATCGTATTCAGAGTCTGATATTGAAGGTTTATCCTCGCTAAAATATAGTTTATTATATTTTTTTATTAACTTAATTTTTTCCTGATAATCTTTGATTATATTTCTTTTTTCTCTGGTCATTGACTAACCCAATATTTTTTTTATAGTCCTTTTTATTATACCGCCATCTTTTTCTTTAGGTGTCTTCTTTTTGGGAATTTTATAGTCTTTGTTGAGCAATTTATAAGATTGCTCATACCATTCGCTTGAATTGTAATTATAACCTAGTAATACGGCAGTTGATTTTGCTTCCTCTTCAAGACCAACCTGGTAATAAACTTCAACAAGTCTATGAAGCGCTTCTTCTATAAAAATAGTTTCATCATAATGATCAACTATTGTCTTTAAGCGGTTTATAGCGGGAATCCATTTTTGGTTTACTATATAAAATTTTGCGATATAAAGTTCTTTAGCTGCAATTTGATTATTAATTAAATCCATCTTAAATTTTAAATCTAAAGCATATTCTGTGTCAGGAAATTTTTTTAAGAAATTTTCAATTTTTTCCTTTGATATCAATAATGGTTGAATATCTTTTGATTCATCCAGTATTTGTTCATAATAAATAATAGCTAACAAATAGTAGGCGTACGGAATATTTTTATCAGCTGGATATTTTTTAACAAACCTTTCTAAAGCATCTTCTGATTCGATATAAAAATTAATTAAGTACAAACAGTAACCTGACATTAAAGCGGACTTTGCTGCAAAATCTACTTGAGGGAGAATATTCTCTGCTTCAGAAAATTTCTTAGATGCATAAAAATATTGACCTTCTTCTAAACTTTTTACTGCTTCTTTGTAAACTTCAAAAGATTTTTCTTTGTTGTTAGGTATTTCTATAACTGGTTCTTTTTTTGAACATGAAAAAATAAGAAATGAAATTATAAAAATATAAATTACTTTATGATACATCTTAACCACTAATACCAAATTAAATTAACTAGGTAAATTTTTAGATTCTGCTATGCGTTAACAACAATAGAGCTTGAGTATGGCTTGTTTTTGATATCTTTTTCTTTCCCTCTAAAAGTTTCAAACTCCCAATTTGAATGATGGGAAAATAACTCTCTTAATAAAAGATTGGTAAGTTGATGACCTCCCTGAGAAGTTTTGATATGGCCATGAATTCTGTGACCAGATAACATAAGATCGCCCATACAGTCTAGTATTTTGTGGCCAACAAATTCATGTACATTTCTAAGACCATCTTCATTTAATATTTCATTTTCTTTAACAACAATAGCATTCTCCAAAGAGCCGCCTTTAGCCAAACCTTTGCTTCTTATTTCATCTATATCTTTATATAAACAAAAGGTTCTTGAATTGTATATTGAAGTTAGATCTCCATTGCTTAATCTAAATTCTTTTCTTCGAGTTCTTATTAGGGGGTTTTCATAAATAATTTCAAAATCTATTATTAAATCTTTTTCAAATGGCTCAATGGAAATATATTTTTCTCCATTCTTTATTTCAATTTTCTTTTTTATTTTAATAAATTTTCTAGGAGATTTTTGATCTTCAATACCAACTTCTCTTATTGCCTCTACAAAGTCAAAAGCAGATCCATCCATAATTGGAATTTCTGATGCATCAACTTCAACTAAAACGTTGTCAATACCTTCGCCATAAAAAGATGCCATCAAATGTTCTATGGTTGAAATAGAAACCCTTCCTGAATTTTCTAATCTAGTACAAAGAACCGGTGATTTTACATTTTTATAATTTGCTTCAATTATATTGTTTTCATCAAGATCTAATCTTTTAAATTTAATACCATGATCAGCTTCAGCTGGTTTCAAATAAAGATTCACTTTTTCGCCATTGTGCAAACCTACGCCCTGAAGTGTTATTGAATCTTTAAGTGTTTTTTGGTTTACTTCTTGCATCTTTTTTTTATACAAAATTGTTTTTATAATAAAAAAACAACTTATGTTTCAAAAAAATACAGAGTTATCTATTTAAAAAAAGCAGAGAATATTCTAGAAATAATTGATTTTTTTGTTTGAATTGTTGGTATCGCTTCTCTCTCCCAGCCCTTTCCTATTAATTCTGCAGAAGTCAGGCAGGGTAGCAGATGTTCATCTTGGGTCTTTTCTTCAAACACAATATTTTTTTTATCTTCAAAAATTTTTTCAAAATTTTTTCTTAAATTTTTTAAAACATTTAAGTCTTCGAATGAGAAATAAATATGTTTAATTTCATTTTTTAAATTTTTTAAATTTATATTATTTTTATAAATCAAGTCAGCTATTTCTTCAATTCTTGCTACAACTATCTCATTTATGTGTTGCAAACTTATCTTTCTAAAAACTGTGCTGCTAAAATATTTCTCATCTAAATGTTGTTCATTATTTATAACATTAATGCTGTTGAAATTTAATTCACGAAATATCTTTTCAACAGAATTTAAATCTAATGAACAAACTTTTGAAACATCTCGCATAAGTAAATCAGTACCAAAGTGAAATGTTTCAGAATAAATAAATGAAAAATTATCAAAGATTGAAACGTTAGTTTTATTTTTTCCTATATTAATCATAGCAAACGTTTTCTGAGCTTCTTTTTCTATTATTTTTTTTAAACCTAGAATAAAAGGTTTAAAAATTATTCTTTCAATATTAAGATGACAATTATTTAAGACTAATTTTAAATTTTTAAGATCATTTTTTGGTAGTAATAAAAAAGTTAGATGTTGATTATAAAATTCACCATGTAAACCTATAGGTGGATTTTTTAAAGAAACATTATCTAAAATAAAACTTGAATTAAATAGATGAACCAAAGACTTGTTCGGCTCATTGTCTAAAACTAATTTTTTAATATTATTTAGTATATAAGAAATATTTTCATCTATAACTTGTGAACCACCTAACTTTTTAAAGCCAGAAATATTGACACAACTAAAGTTCTCTTGTTCGTTTATTATAATTACATTTTCAAAAATAAAATCAATTTTCTTTTCAATCAGGGTGAGATTTTCTTTTATAATATTTGATGAAGCTTCTATATCAAGAATTCTTCCTTTTAATATTCCTTCTGATTTTGCTGAAACTGAATGAATAACTTTAAAATTAAAATCTTCATCATATTTGACAATTAAAAATACAAATTCTTCATCATTAACTTCTAAAAATAAATAAGGTTTTTCTATTTCCATAAAAATTAATTTAAAATTAACTGATCTTTAATTCTATAATCAAATATTTTGTATTTTTCAAAGCTCTTATCATTTTTTATTAAAAGAAAATTTTCTAACACATCTATATAGTTTGATTGTGGAAGTTTGACTATTATTTCATCTTTTAAAGCAATATCCCATCTTCCTATCTCAAAATAGTGAAATGATTCGATGTCATAAATTGGAAAATTAATATTTTTTAGATCTCTAAAAAAAATATTGAAATTTTTTTTTTTTCCAAATAATAAAGGCAGGTCATTATAATTTGCTATTTCTAAATATTTAATTAAATCTCCTTTTTCAGATATATAGAATTTTTTTTTCTTTTGAATGTAGATAGCCACTGGTTTTTTTTCAAAAATTACTATTTCAATTGTTTCTGGATATATTTTCTTAACATTAAAGCTTGATATAAAATCAAATTTTTCCATAACCGATCTAATTATTTGTTTATCGACAAATAATAAATTTTTTCCTTTAATAATTTCCAGTTCATTAATTATTTTTTTAGAGTCCAATATTTTAATATTTTTAATTTTAATATCTTTTATAGGAAAAATAAGGTTTAGATTATTCTGTTTATATGTTGGAGAGTAAGTTGATAAAAGAAGAAGTAATATTATTAAACTCAGAAATCTTATTGGTTTAATCATCTAATATTTATTAATACCAGCATCTAGAATCATTTTTTTAACAAGTCTTTCAAATGATATGCCTGCATGCTTTGCTATTTCTGGCACTAATGACAAATCCGTCATCCCAGGTTGTGTATTAATTTCAAGTAAATAAAATTTATTTTTGAAAAACTTAAAATCAGATCTTGTTACCCCTCTACATCTCAAAGTTTTGTGAGCTTTTTCTGCAATTTTTAAAACTTCTTTGTATTTTTTTGTAGAAATGTTTGCAGGCATTATATGGTCAGTTTTAGCAGATTTATAATATTTAGCTTTATAATCATAAAATCCTCTCTTAGGCCTTAACTCAATAGCTCCAATCGCTTTCCTGTTTATAACAGCAACTTGAATTTCTTGACCGCCAATATATTTTTCAACTAGTAAAGTTTTGTATATTTTTCTTATTGAAATAATTGACTTTTTTAATATTTTATAATTATTGCAAATTTTAACTCCTATACTCGATCCTTCATCTGAAGGCTTTACTACAAAGGGGTAGTCTATATTAGATGTCTTGATAAGACGGGCAATCGAAGTAAAAGAAGTGCTTTTTTTTAAAACAAATCTTTTAGGTACTAATATTTTTTTTTTTTTAAAAAAATTCGTTGAAATAATTTTATTCATAGAATTGTATGAAGACAAAGGCCCAGAGTGAGTGTATGGAATTCTTATGGTTTCAAAAAATTCTTGGATTTTTCCATCTTCTCCTCCTTTGCCGTGTAGTGCGTTAAATATTATATCGACTTTAGATTTTTTTATTCTAGTTAAAGGAGTCTTAGCTGGATCAAAAGCCTGAGCCTTATATCCCAATCTTCTTATAGCTTTTATGCATGCCTTGCCGGTAGCTAAACTTACTGTTCTCTCCTTAGAAAGACCGCCAAGAACTACTAAGACTTTTTTTTTCTTTTTCATTTATTCTTTCCAATTATTTTAATTTCTAATTCTAAGTTTGTTTTAGTTATATTAAATACCTGTTTTTTTACCTTGTTAATTAGTTCTTCAATGTCTTTGGAAGTTGCGTTTCCTTGATTGATAAAAAAATTACAATGTTTTTCAGAAATTTTTGCACTTCCAACTGACATTTTTTCACAGTTAGACTCCTTTATAAGTTCCCATGCTTTTTTATTTTCAGAATTTTTGAAAGTACTTCCACAAGTTTTTACTTGCTGGGGCTGAGATTTTTTCTTTTTATGAATTAGTTGCAATTGTTTTTTTTCTATATCTTTTTTCTCAGATAACCGACCTTTAAATTTTGCACTTAGTATTATTAAATTATCATCCAAATCCGAACCTCTGTAGAAAAACTTTATTTGATTACTTTTTAGATTCTTTATGTTTCCTTGCTGGTCTATAACCTCAACTGAATAAATTATATTAGAGATATCTTCACCATAACAGCCACTATTCATCTTAATTCCTCCACCAACCGAACCAGGAATGCAGGAAAGAAATTCAAAGCCTGCTAAAGAATTTTTCATGGCAAAATCTGAGACTGCTTTTTCCAATGTTGCTCCACCAGCTTGAATAATATTGTTTTCTAATAATTTTGTATAAGAAAATTTTGAACTTAACTTTATTACGACTCCTTCTACCCCACCCTCTCTTATTAAAGTATTAGACCCTGCTCCTATAATATTAATCTTTTTTTTATGTTCTTTAAAAAATTTAAAAAATGAAACTAGTTGATTGACATTGTCTGGTCTAAAAAATATCTCTGCAGGTCCACCAAGATTAAACCAGCTATATTTTGAAAGATCTTCTTCAAAAAATACCTTTTTTCCAAAATTTTTTTTTAAGCTTTCTTCAATATTCATATATTGTTTTTTAAATTGTGCATCCATTTTGAGATAGATCCTGCTCCCATGCCAATAACAATTTCATCACTTATTAAATTCTTCTGAAAATATTTTTTCAAATCTATTTCATCTCTAACAATTATTACTTGAACTTTTGAATATTTTTTTATCAATCTTGCAAAGAGATTAGTTTTATATCCTTTGTCTTTTTTCTCACCAGCTGCATAAATTGGACAGAGCAAAACTAAATTAGAGATTGAAAAACAAGATGCAAACTCCTTTTTTAGGCTTTTAACTCTAGAATATCTGTGTGGTTGAAAGACAGATATTAATTTTCTTCCTTTGTGCACCTTTCTCAAACCTTCAAGAACTGAGAAAATTTCTGTAGGATGATGAGCATAATCATCATAAAATTCATTTTTATTTTTTATAAAAACTTTAGTTAGTCTTCTCTGGACTCCTGAAAATTTTTTTAGAGCTTTTTTTACAATTTTAATTGAAATACCCAGATTTAAACATACTGCGGTAGCTGCGGTAGCATTCAAAATATTGTGTTTGCCAATCAAATTTATCACTATGTTTTTTATAATTATTTTTTTAGAACCGTGACCAGAGACTTTCAGATTAAACTTAGATTTGTTTATTTCATATTTTGGATTTAAAATTTGATAATTTGATCTTTTGTCAAAGCCATAAGTTAGATAATTTTTTTTATTAATTGCTTTTAAAATATTTTTTAAGTCAGGATTGTCCAAACAAATTATTGCCTTGCCTATCGGTGGAGTTTTTTTAATAAACTTAATAAATGCGTTTTTTAAATTTTGGTAATTTTTATAAAAATCTAAATGTTCCTTATCTAGATTAGTTATTACGGAATAATTAATAGGTAATTTTAAAAAGCTTCCGTCAGACTCGTCTGCTTCTAAAACTGCCCACTCTCCCTTTCCAAGTTTTGCGTTACTATTTATAGAATTAATAACTCCACCATTAATAATGGTTGGATCTAATTTTGATTCTGACAAAATTTTTGCGACTAATGATGTTGTTGTAGTTTTGCCATGAGAGCCGGTAATTACAATATTTTTTTTCAGGGCAACAATATTAGCAAGCATCTCAGCCCTGTCATAAACAGGTAGCTTTTTTTTCTTAGCTTCTCTTAATTCAGTATTATTTTTAGTAATCGCAGTAGACCTAACGATTATAGTGGCTTGGGAAATATTTTTTTTTGCATGTCCTGTAAATATTTTAATTCCAATTTTTCTACAATTTTCAGTATTTTTATTTTTTCCTAAATCACTTCCTTGAACTTTAAAATTCATTGTTTTCATAATTTGGGCAAGTCCGCTCATTCCAATTCCACCTATGCCAATAAAATGAATTAATTCTTTTTTTCCAATATTAATATTAGTCATTTATTAGTTTCTCTATTTGATTATCAATTTTTTCGAAAACTAATTTATCAGAGTGAGAGTTTTGCTTTTTCTTCATTCGATTTAATAAATCCTTATCTTTATGAATAGATTTAATCAATGGAAATAAATTTGTTTTTATTTCATCTTCCCTAATCAAAAAACCATATCCTTTTTCCTTAAAATATTTAGCATTTTTAAGCTGATGATCGTCTGCCGCGTAAGGAAAAGGCACCGAGATAAATGGAACCTTGCAGTTTAAAAGCTCAGCCAGCATTGAAGAACCAGACCTGGTTATTGCAAGATCAATTTCCGAAAAATATTTTGAAATATTCTGCTTAAAATTAAAAAGTTCAAATTTAATTTTTAATAATTTGTATTTTTTATAAAGCTCAGCTTTTTGACTTGATAAGCATTGCTGATATATCTTTAAATTTATACCTTCATTGACGCACTCTTCAAAAATTTTAGGTAATTTTTCAGCAAAAGATTTTGCTGCCTGGCTTCCACCTAAAACTAATATGCTAAGAAAATTTTTTTCTGAAATATAATTACTTTGATTAAAATTAAAAATTTCTTCTCTAATTATGTTTCCAATTTTAACTTTTTTATTTTCATGTTTTGACTTTACTCCTTCTAGCTCAAGGAAAGAGACGAATAATTTGTGAGCAATTGGTAACAAAAATTTATTTGCTTTTCCAATAACCAAATTGTTTTCATATATAATAAATGGAATATTTAAAATTTTAGAAGCTATACAAACAGGAAAAGATGAATAGCCACCCATTCCAAAAACAATTTTAGGCTTAGATTTAAATAAAAAAAATAAAGCTCTGATAAAGGCAATTTTAATTTGGACAAGAGAAACTATAATATTTAAAGGGTTTCTTTTAAAAATTGTTGATGAATTAATGATTTTTAACTGAACATCTTCATAATTTTTTAAAAATTCAAAACCTCTTTTGTCTGTGACAATATCTACAGACAATTTATTTTTAATAAAATGCTTTGCTAAACTATAAGCTGGGAAAACATGTCCTCCTGTGCCGCCCGTAGCAATTAATATTTTTTTTTTAGATTTTATCATTAAAAAACCTATTTTTTGTATAATTTAAAATTACCCCAGCTAATATTGAGCTTCCAAATAAAGAAGATCCTCCATAGCTCAAAAATGGAAGGGTCATGCCAGTAGTTGGCAACAAACTTGTATTCACGCCAACATGTATAAAAGTTTGAAATATAAAGAGAGAAGATAAACCACACAGCGAAATCTTCAAATACTTGTCTGTTTCCAAAACTGTAGTTCTTATAATCCTAAAAGAAATGTAAAGAAAAATCATAATTATCAGTATTGAAATAATTGACCCAAACTCTTCTGTTATTACAGCTATAATATAATCTGTGTGAGCTTCAGGCACACTATCTTTTAGTATACCTTCACCCATTCCTTGGCCTTTCAAGCCACCTTGTTTTATTGCATCTAAAGCTTTTTGTGATTGAAAATTATCTCCTTTTGAAGGATCAAAAAATGCGGTCAATCGTTTTGTTATATATCCAAACTTTTCTGGCATCAATAAAAGCAAACCAGCTACAGAGCCTATAGATATACCAAAAAAACTTATTATGTAAAAAATGCTTATTCCGGATATAAAAACTATAGAAATCCAAGAACCAATTATAAGAATTGATTGCCCTAGATCTGGCTGATTAATTAATAATATAATAATGGACAACAATAGAAGAAAACTTAAAAAGTAGGAACTTTTTTTAACTTTTAGATCATCCATAGTTAAAATTTTTGCTGTTACCAAAATAAAAAATGGTTTTACAAATTCGATTGGCTGAAATCTAAAAAAGTATAAATTTAACCAACGCTTAGATCCTTTAACTTCTACTCCAATTAAAGGCACAAGGATTAAAGCAATTAATAAAATTATAAAAATAGGAATTATTGTTTTTTTTAAAAAATCTATTTTAAGAAATGATATAAAAAACATTGTTAATAGTGACAAAAAAACAAAGATTAAATGCTTAGAAAAGAAAAAATAATAATCTTTGTTCAAACGTTCACCGGCTAATGAAGAAGTGGAAGAAAATGAAAAAAATAAACCTAAAAAAAATAGCAATATAAAACTAAAAAATATTCTTTTATCAAGATTTCTCCAATAACTATTTAATTTTTCTTTAAAAGAATTTTTTTCCATATAATTTTATTAACTTTTTAAAATGATTTCCTCTATCACCAAAATTTTTATACTGATCATAAGAAGCGCTAGCAGGACTTAATAGGACTGTTCTCTCTTCATTAATTTCCATATTTTTTATTCTATGAAAAATATTTTTTATTGCGTTGTTTAGGGTTTTTGATACTTTAAAATTAATTTTGCCTCTTAGTTGCCTTTCAAAAAATTTTGTATTTTTACCTATAATATAGGATTTAATAATATTTTTTTTAAAACTATCTAAATAAAATCGATCTCCTAATTTTGGCAATCCGCCAACTATCCAAAAAATATTATTGTTATTTTCCAGAGCAAATTTGGTTGATTCAAAACTTGTCGCTTTTGAGTCATTAATAAATTTTATTCTTCTTTTTTTATAAAAAGTTTCATGTCTGTGTGGTAGTCCTGTAAATGTTTTTAAAGATTTAATAAAAGAATTGTCTTTAATTTTTAATGTTTTACCGAGCATATAAACAAAAGACATGTTTTCATCGTTTGTTTTTAAATTTAAATATCTATTTTCAATTTTTTTCTTTATTTTTTTATATACTGAAAAAGTAACAAATTTTAACTTACTTAAATTTTTACTCTTTTTAAATTTTTTAATTAGCTTTTTCTGTTTTAAAAAAGCAAAGTCTTCTTTTTGTTGAAGAGAAAAAATTTTAAATTTTGAATTAGTATAATTTTTCATGTTCCCATGCCAATCTAAATGATCTCTAGTAATATTTAATATTAAAGCATAATTCGGTTTTATAAATTTAGAATGAGATAATTGAAAAGAAGAAGCTTCTATTACATATAAAAAATTCTTACTTTTTCTAATATTTAAAATTGGTTTACCAATATTTCCACCCAGCTGAACTTTGAATTTATTTTTCTTTAATAAGTGTTCTATGATTTTACAAGTTGTGGACTTCCCGTTGGTGCCAGTAACAACAATTGATTTAACTCCTGGATTCTTCATATAAAAAAGATCGATGTCTGTAATTATTTTATTTTTATTTTTTAGAAGTTTTCTTTTAAGCTTTACTTTTTTAATATCTATCCCCGGACTTAAGACAATATAGTTAACCGTATCAAGTTTTTTTGAAAACTCTTTTATACTTAATCTTTTTTTTATTTGATTTCTCTTTGCTTTATTGTCATCCCAAGCATAAAAATCTTTAATTTTTGATTTCCTAAAATAGCTAATAACAGAAAGTCCAGTTGCTCCAAGACCGTATATTGCAAAACTTTTTTTGCTTAGCGTTTTTGGTAGGTTCATCAATTATCGTAATTTTAGTGTGGCTAATCCTATTAATGCTAAAATAATCGAAATAATCCAAAATCTAATCACTATTGTTGACTCTGCCCATCCTTTTTTTTCAAAATGATGATGGATGGGAGCCATCATAAAAACTCTTTTACCTGTTAATTTAAATGAAATTACTTGAATAATTACTGAAACAGTTTCTAGTACAAATAACCCTCCAACTATTGCTAAAACTATTTCATGCTTAACAATTATTGCAACAGCCGCTAACGAACCTCCTAAGGATAAAGATCCTGTATCTCCCATAAATATTTTTGCTGGGGGGGCGTTATACCAGAGAAAACCTAAACAAGAACCAACTATTGAACCACAAAAAACAGAAATTTCTCCAACTCCAGGGATATATTGTAGTTGTAAGTACTCAGCAAATATAGTGTTTCCAACAACATAACTGATGAGTGTAAAAGAAAGAGCAACTAACATAACTGGCACGGTAGCTAAGCCGTCCAGACCATCAGTAAGATTTACAGCGTTCGATGAGCCTATAATTACAAACAAAGCAAATGGAATAAAAAACAAGCCTAAATGAAGTATTAAATTTTTAAAAAAAGGAAAATATAAGTTGTACAAATATTCATGGTCAGAATGTTCAATTAATACATAAATTGCAATCAAACTAATAACTAATTGGCCTAAAAATTTTAATTTAAAATTAAGTCCTCTTGAATTTTCAAATTTGATCTTAAATAAATCATCAATGAATCCTAAAACTCCTAAACCTAAAGATACAAAGATTAGAGTCCATATAAAAATATTGTTTAGGTCTGCCCAAAGCAATGTACCTGAAATCATTCCTATAATTATAATAAGGCCGCCCATGGTAGGTGTACCAGATTTTTTTATTATATGATCTATAGGACCGTCTTGCCTAATTGGTCCAGTAATTTGTCTTTTTGAAAAAATTTTAATTAAAGGTCCTCCAATTAAAAAAACAACAATTAAAGATGTAATTACAGAAAGGCCAGTTCTAAATGTAAGATATTTGAATACATTTAAGAATGAATAGTTTTCTATAAATGAAGTTAGAAAACTAAATAACATTAGTTGCTCCTTTAATAATATTTTCAGATAATTTGCTTAAACCAGTAGCATTAGATCCTTTGATCATCAAATAATCATTGCTTTTTATTACCTTTGAAAATACATCATCAAAATCATTTTTGTTCTGTAGAATATTTCCTTGTTTATTTTTAGAGGTATGTTTGTAAGTTTTTATCATTAGATTTCCATAAACAAATAACTTGTCTATATCAGCAACATTAATAATTTTTGACAAATCTTTATGGTAAAAATCTGACTTATTGCCTAATTCTAGCATATCTCCAAGTAAAACGTATTTTTTACAATTATTGTTCTTAATATTTGACAGATTCATTATGGCGTTTTTAACAGAAAGGGGATTCGCATTGTAGCTCTCATCTATCAACTTAAATTTAGTTTTATATCTAACAATATCATGTATTTTTCCTCTACCCGTTAAAGAATGAATTTTTTCAAAAAATCTTCCTATCTTTTCTAAATCAAGATTCAAGATTTTTAGTACCGCAATGCAACACAAAACATTAGAGATATTTAAGTTATCCTTGCCATTTACTTTTATAGATAAAATTTCATTAACTGCTCTAATTTTGAGAGTGTTATTTTTTCCTGTTTGCTTGTTTTTTATTAAGTAAACGTCTGCTTTTTTTGATCTTCCAAAAGATAAAATTTTTATTTTTTTTCTTCTTGCTTTACTTTTTAAATAATTAAAGAATTTGTCATCTCTATTTAAAACTACAGTCCCATCTTGAACAATATTGTTTATAATTTCACTTTTGGCCTTGGCTATCCCTTTTATGTTTTTAAAATTTTCTATATGAGCTTGGGCTATATTTGTTATTACTCCTATATTTGGTCTAACTAATTTTGATAGTTTGTTAATTTCTCCTGATTTGTTCATTCCAATCTCGAAAATACCATAATTATGTTCTTGCTCTAAATTTGATAAACTTAATGGGACCCCATAGTGATTATTAAAAGATCTAGGGGAATAATAGGTATTACCAAAAATTTTTAATATTTTTCCCAATAAAGTTTTAATCGTTGTTTTGCCTGAACTTCCTGTAACAGCAATAACCTCAGCTCTAGAAAAATTTCTCTTATAAAAAGCAAGTTTTTTTAAAAAAGCATTGGTGTTGTTAAATTTAATAAGTTTTTTTCTGTCAGAATTTTTAATATTTTTTGAGACTACACAAAAATTAGCTCCATGATTTATAGCTTCAGAAACATAGTTGTGACCATCCTTTTTACTTCCTTTTATAGCAACAAAAAGGTTTTCTTTTTTAACTTCTTTTGAATTAATAGAAACCCCCTTAAATTTAAATAATTTATTTTTATTTATTATTTTATTAATAATTTTTGAATTAAAGTATTTATTGCATTGTTCTTTACTAAATGTAGTTTTCTTAAATTTTGTCCTTCTTATTATAGATTTGTCAGAAATTTTAATTATTTTTTTTCCATAATCTTGTGTAGTTTCGTGACCTTTGCCTGCAACTAATATAATTTCTAATGGTTCTGAATTTTGAATAGCATGCTTTATGGCTTTAGCTCTGTTTCCAATTTCAATATAACTTCCTTTTCTTAATTCCTTTGTTATCATTTTTCTTATTTTTTTTGGATCTTCCCCTCTAGGATTGTCATCAGTTACATATATTTTTTTACAAAGATTTCTTGCAATTTTTCCCATGACTTTTCTTTTTTTCTTGTCTCTCTCTCCTCCGCAGCCAAAAACTAAAGAAATTTTACCTCTATAATGTTTTTTTAAAGAACTAAGAACAGTGAATAATGCGTCTGGAGTGTGCGCATAGTCGATAAAAATTTTTGCTCGATTGCCCAAAACTCTTGTCAACTCTAATCTGCCATTTACACTTTTTATTTTTCTCAAAGTTGAATTTATTTTTTTTACGCTTAATCCGGACAATTTAGCAGCCTGTGCAGACATTAAAAGATTCTTGATTTGAAATTTTCCTATCAAAGAAGTTTTGACTAAATTGCTCATAGATTTTTTATCTATTGTTAATAAATTTAGTTTTCTCTTAATTGCAATACTTTTTAACTTTGGAAACTCATCGATTTCTTTGTCAACAATAATGTTACCTTTTTTTGACAATAAACTTGAGAACAAAATCATTTTTGAATTAAAATAATTTTTCATGTTCTTGTGATAGTCAAGATGGTCTTGGCTAAAGTTTGTAAAGATGCCAGTTTTAAAATCAATCCCGCTAAGTCTACCTTGAGCTAATCCGTGACTTGATGCTTCAATAATTACATTGTCTGTTCCTGTTTTTTTTAAATCAGCTAACTCTTTATGAAGCGAAATGATATCCAAACTTGTAAGATTGGTTTTTTTTATTTTTTTCTTATTCTTGATACCAAGCGTTCCTATTGATGCCACAGATAGACCGTTTCTTGACAATATCTGATAAAAAAAATCAGCTACAGAACTTTTTCCGTTAGTGCCTGTTACTGCTACAATATTTTTGGGTTTATTTTTAAAAAATTTTGAACAAGCATATATCAAAGATTCCCTTGGATTTTCA
>MDTG01290439.1_pt1 | contig 16772 bp, 23 predicted proteins | sample 811421 | NCBI WGS metagenome assembly MDTG01 (sample SAMN05326645, study PRJNA326480) | marine metagenome | isolation source: seawater | place: Pacific Ocean: South East | collected 2011
AGGGCGGTCCTACCGATGTGCACGTTAAATGTTTTGTTACCTAAACCACTCATTTATCTTTATCTTAATATCGTTAAAATTAAGATTTTTATTCGTAAATATGATCACTTGTGTATAATTTTTTTTACTAAGTACGCTACAATTCCCATCAACCCCAATAGAGCCATTACAATGATCACAATTTCCAGAACAGATTGTCTTTTCTTTTTACTACCCTTATTTTTGCCTTCGCCTTCTCCTTCGCCTTCTCCTTTCACGAGATTACTTCCACCTCCACCCCCATAATTATTACAAGCCTTAATAGTATCTTCAGATATTGGACTCCAACATCCACCAATACACATGTTTTTTCCACCGCGTTCAAGACCAGTCTCTTCACAAACACCCCCTATATTGCATACAACATTACCGTCTGTCGGGCATGGATGTGGACCTTTCACATTGGACCCGTCCCCACTCGGGACACATTCACCGCCTTGATTATCAACACAACCAGAAGGGCACTGCCCAATCCCACCAGTTCTTCCCCCTACTTCGCAACATGTCGTAGGTGACATTCCGACAGGGGGAGGATCGCAACTGAAAAGGGACGCAGTAAGGAGATTATGCTCTTTTTCATGATAATGTTCAACGTGTCCTAGTTTCTTGGTTAGATGCTCGTAAGATTTTGGACAACCCATACTGGTCTTCCCGGTCTTTTTGCTTTCGAAAGCCGGAAATCCGTTAAATTTTCCTCCTGCTTCCGACACAGGTTTCTTTACTATTTCTCCGTTCTCAATCTGAGGTCTCAATAATGCTTCTGCTTTTACGCAGTATCCACATCTGGAACCCATTGAATAAAATATTATAGACATTTTAGTATATATCAACGAAAATAAAAATAGACGTCTAATATTATTTTATTTCTTTAGGAAATATAAAGATGCGTAAAGACTTTATATTTGGCCTTTCTACTGTAGGGTTATTATTAGTACTGCTAATTATTTATCTAGTAATAAGAAAAAATAATGGCGATCATTATCAAGCGGCTATAGGAGCTTTAAGACCTTCTCATCCGGGAGAATACGAAGATATTGGCGGAGTACCACGAGGTCTTGGATGGGTGTAATAAAAATTACTACAACCCAATAGCCCTTTTAATATCTTCCGTATCTTCCTTAAGAATTTCGTACTTTTTCTCGAGAATTTCGTACTTTTTCTCGAGAGTGTTTATCTTCTCGGAGAGATGAATATTCTCTTTTCTTAAATTAGAGATTGTATACTTATCTTTTTCAAGATTATCACTGCGTTTATCGTGAAACATTTTATTCTATAGCACTAGCTCGGCCATTTTATTCATTTTCAGATTAACCTAGTAAAAAAGTTAGACAATGAATTATATATTCTTACACTAAATGAGTGAAAAAGATAATGAGAGACGTATTCAAATAGAGATTGAACTTGAGAATAATGCAGCCACTTGGATGCGACAGATGGTGACAACTATGTCAATAGCTATCGCCGTTATGGCATACTTTGAGTTGAAAGGAAACATTAAAGATTCACCTCTAGCTATAGCATCAGTAGGGTTATTATTACTTACTTCTATAATCATAGGTATTATGAGTTCTCTTGCTTATAAGAGACGTAAAAACTTGTTAATTAAAGATGGTATTCTGACAGACCCGGTAGAAAACAAATGGTATTTCCTTGTAGGAATAGCTTCTGTGATTGGCTTCGTAGGAGTAGGTATAGCAGTGATAACTAACAAGGCAAATAACTGATATAAAGAGAAAACTCGGTCATCAACAAATAATGAGCACCTTTCACATTGACAACGAGATAGATAATTTAGTAGATAAACTTACTGACCAATTTAAAACACGTTTGAAAAAAATAGTAAGACGTAGTGAGAAGTTGATACTCAAACAGTATATTGCTTCGCAAAGAGAAACTATGCGTGCTACCAGGGGTACTCGATTTAAGACTCCAAAACCCAAATCTAAACCAGTGTCTAATATTACACCCAATATCCATAAGAAAATGGTTAAATCACGAGGAAAAACCAACGTTCCACGTCGAGAGAAAGACTACTCATATGAAGATTTCGGGTCTTCTGATGATGAATAAATAAAATTGATCAATCTAAAAACATCCTATTTTTAGAATAAAAATGAGCACTCGCCGTAAAAAGAAAGTTCTAAAGAACTTAAGCAAGTACAAGACCATTTGGCATCCAGAGTCAACGCTTGTATATAAGTCCAAGAAGGAACGTCTTGTTATTGGGAGATATATCAAAGACGATGATAATCTTATTCCTCTGGATCAAGAGGCCCTTGATCTTTGCGAAGAATGGAATATGAAACCTGACGAGTCGTTGATAGAAGACGATACATCCCAAAACGACGAGAAAGAACAAGAAGATGAACAAGAAGGTGAAGGTGAAGGAGGTGAACAAGAAGGTGAAGGTGAAGGTGAAGGTGAAGGTGAAGGAGGTGAACAAGAAGGTGAACAAGAAGGTGAACAAGAAGGTGAACAAGAAGGTGAACAAGAAGGTGAACAAGAAGGTGAACAAGAAGGCGAAGGCGAAGATAGCGAGCCACCACTTTCTTCGTCTGAAATTTCCTTATCTAATATCAATCAGGTTGTAGACCAGTACAATAGTTACTCCAAATCTTTTCTGTCCGAATTGGTAAAGTGGAATAAAGCGTGTGAGTCTTCTCACCTGGAGAAACTCTCCGCAAAGCAAAAAGAGTACGATGAACTCAAATCTAAGTACGACGCCATACAGAAGAAGTTTGATACCATGAAAAGCCTTTTTGCATAATAATTTATTCTGACATTGATATAAATGAGTAATATCAAAGTCTCTAGATCAACCTATTCTAAATTAGATGGGTATAACGCAATTTTGTATACAAGCCCTTCCCAAAATCAAGGCTGTGCACCCAAAGTGAACAAATCTACCAAAGAGGATTTTAGGGAGAATCTTGGATCATTCTCTCTATCAGCCGCTGTAAGATACCCGTATAACTGCTGTAGAGGATGCGGCGACTGTAAACATGGTACTTTAGCAGGTGTTACATAACTTAAATGAATAAAAACCTCATATAAATGGTATTCGTTGTATTATACATTCACACAGATAAACCATCATATTCAGAAGCTCTAGGTGTATTTTTTAACAAGGCAGATGCTGTCGCAGAATTACTTGAACGAGCCAATTATCGAGAAAAAAATGGTATTCTTACCCAATATATGAAGCCTTGCGACGAGTATGAATCATTTGAAGCACTGTCATTATTGGTGGCGAGTAAAATGGAACTAGTTGATACAGACATCTATAGAATTAGCGAGCTTCCCGTACAAGGATCTCAATAATTATATTGTTATATCTTAAAGTGATGAAATATTTAGAATTTTTTATTAGATTGTTAGCTTTCGCTGTTACATTATTCTTGTTGCTTGAATTTATGGTAGCTTGTGATATGGACACCTGGAAAGCCGCAGCAATATTTACTATCGCATCGTTGAGTGTCATATCCCTATTTTTCTTGACAAAACAACATCTAGTGATAACTTGCAAACATTGTTCTTCCAAGATATCACCTGTAAAAAATAATGTGAGTAATATGTTCAAGAAAAAGACATAATGTGTATCCATATGTAAGCAAAATTGCTTACATATTCTGAAAGAATGTTTTCACTTGTATATACTCTATTAACTTTCCCAAATAAACGGTAGTCGAGCTCATCACACCGAGTGTCAGCATTCTTGTGGGATCATATCCCATATAATATACTACAATATAGTCAAGTCAATCTTTAGACGACTTAAGGAAAGGCCGTGACGTTCAAGTCGTTACCACTAGCACCAACAGATGCAAGTTCTTGCTGAGACATGTTGATACCACCGATGGTGGACATTCCTGTAGTAGTGTTGATGATGTTAGCAAGGGCGCCAGCGGTCTCATTCTGTACACCACCGAGGACGTTCATGGCACCCTGATTGAGATCAATAGCAGGGTCCACAGATACCTGAAACCATCCAGTGCTGCTCGGAACAATCGGGAGGTCTCCTCGAATCCAATCGCCTTGAGATCTAAGATGGCTATTTCTATTGGCAAACATCATACGGTCATATACGATGACATTATCAAGCTGTTCACCCATATTGTTCAATGTACTCATGTTTCCGACAGGGAGAGTATTAGTAAAACCGTCACTTGCGGGGTGACTATCGATAGCCTCAGACAAGACTTCACGAGCGTTACCATTTAGGTAGTCTGCCTTCATGAGAGGAGGAGCAGACCCAGCAGCGCAAGACTTCGGAGATTGACCCTTTGCAGGACCGGCACAGTCAGCGGCGAAGCACCCAGCTCCACCTCCGCAGCTACCGCATCCATATTCCTCCGTGTAGTTCTCTTTGGCCATCTTGGCATAACCTAGGGGGTTACAAGGGACCCCCATATTCTTGAAGGAGGGAGCGTTGTAACGAATCTGTGATCCAAATTGGGTATTTGCGAACCGAGGAGAAAGGTTGGACTGGAAAGTACCTGGGGTCTGGAAGAAATCGGGTCCCGAAACTCCAGGAGCGTTGGAAATCCCAGTGGCCAATCCCGGGGAGTTAGACCAAAGTTTAGTGTTATACGTATCCTGGAGAACTGAAGTCTTACCATTGTGTCGAGCTAGTACAGAAGGACGAAGAACTCTGCTAGGAAGCATACCAAGACCTTCCAAGACAGGAGCATCTCCTTTACTAGGGTTGAAATTACAAATCGCGACGACAGCAACAATAAGCGCTGTCAATGTGCATATGAATCTACCGTCAAACATTGTTTTATTTATGAGTAAGAAAGAAAAAAAATATTATTTTCGCCGAAGTGAGTCTAAATAATATTCAAATTATTGAAATTCTATGAGTTGGATCGTTTTTATTATTTGTTAAGGATTTCAGAAATGAGTAAGAAAGAAAAAAATATTATTTTAGTCCGAGTCTGGTACTTGAACACAAATATGTTATCATCCAAAACGCTTGCCTTCATCTAAAAATTCCTGCGTTTTCTTTTTGAGTTTTCTGCGTCGTCTTTTCCATGATAGTTCGGCGAGGTGACATGCTCTTTTAACAATCTTCACATCGAAGGAAGAATAGCCGTTATACAAGTACAGAAAAGGCAATAGTTCCCTACTTTTATACGTCACTGCTGGGTAATGATACCCCTCCGTCCCGATAAGGATGATATTCATATTTGGCTCAGCATCGAAATAGCCATCGTCGCCTCCGCGATTTCCTAGGTATTCGAATGGTTCCTCGTACCATTGGTTATTATCAAGGTCATAATACCCGAAACCCTTATCAGACATTAAGGGTCCCCATTGCAGACCGCGCCTTTTAAACAGTAAGTCGTAATCGTCGCCTAACTGAAATAGGTCACCCTTCAATTTCGCGTTTACTTTATACAATGTTCCGTTTATACGGGAGAGTCTTCCGGAGGAATCGCGCGACCAAAATTTATCGATATTGATAGCTTTTAGACCCAAGTCATTATATTCATCTTTGCTCACGAGATCGATATTCACTCGTTTAGAGAAAATCCGTGCCTTGTTATAGTACATTCTCCAGTTGATGTCCAATGGGGCGGTCTCTGGGTTGGCTGTCGGGAATTTAATAGCTTCTAGCGTCTCTTCCCGGCTAATGTACTCTGGATAATAAATGCGGTTCAGTTTACGTCGGTTCATAATTTTAATCAAGTCTTCTCCATCACTGTCCCCCGGAGAAGACGGTAGAGATCGATATAACTTTAAAAATTCTTCGCGTATCTTCAAACGTTCTTTCATTCTTTTGTTTGTAAGAGATAGTGAAATCGCGTCTTCACCGGGTAATAATGAGTATAACGACTGCATAAGCCCTTGGTTCTGACCAAAAATATTTTTAAATTCTATCCAGTTTGGGCGCTCCTCTTCTTTCCCTTCACCCTTCCCTTCAGAAAAAATGACAATCTTACGAGCTAAGGCCTTATTTCCTTTGTTATTTTTTATGCAATATTCCGATCCTTCCACGAAAGGGAACTTGATTTTATTGCTTAGCTTCTTCCACCCACTAAACGTTGGATTCTTACAGAAGGCGCGAATATCATGGATATGTTTGGTAGCGGAGACGTTTCTACTCGTTTCTGGTTGCGATGAAATTTCCCTGCTCATTCTTTAATTTATAACTAAGAAGTATGAAAAATAATTAATAATATAAACATGGACTTTTTAATGATAACTACTATATCGTTAGTAGGATTTGGTATTGTTGTGACTATACTATTGTGGCATTTCACCACGGACAGGTTCACGCCAATGGCGGTTGAAGTCCCAGATTATAAAGGTCTCTGTCTATTTGACATAGATGGAACCCTTACTACTGGGAGAGAGAATGAAAAAGTAGTTCAATATTGCCTTGATAAAGGTTATGCGGTAGGAATAGCAACAGCAGGCAAGATATATACGCCTAGTAACCTAATGAACTATGATTGGATGCCGCGAAACTTGTATGACTTCATGAAAAGAAATAACTTTGATACATTTAACAATGTAGCGAGTGGTATACTTACAGGGCATTATAATTCGGCTGCTTATACTAAGACACTTGAGAATAAACCTGATGATGTTTTCTGGCCAGGATGGTTCAAGGGTTTAGCGTTAGAAAGATCTGGAATGCTCTACGGTATCAGTGAGCCATCTCAACTTATACTATTCGATAATGACCCGGATTTTCTAATGGGGGTAAGACACTACAATAGCAATCTTAGAGTGATATGCGCTGGAATGCCATGTAATGGCACTCTAACAAAGGAAGTAGTAAGTCATATTTTGGGTTAATTTGGTAGTTATACTCGTTTGAGTATAATTAATTTTCTTGTTCGAACCACTTCTGGCTAGAGTCTTACGACCTTATCAAAAGTACCGGAGATAACCTGATGAGCTATAATTAGTGTAAGCTTGCCATCGAAGTTATCTCTGATCCCATCGAATACAATACCTGTCATGTCTTGATCGAGGCTAGCCGTGCACTCATCGAGAAGAAATAATGGTGTGTTGAACATCTCACCAAGTGCTAAAGTATATGCAAGTACTACTCTTGAAAGTTCCCCTCCGCTCAGCATAAGGAGATCGCATTCCATACCCTTATACTCGATTTGCACACTAATAGATGGTTTGGTACTTTTCTTTGTAGTCTTGAAAGGCTTGAGTTGCACGGAAATTGGATTATCGGGGAAGAAGACATCCAGAAAAGATCTTGCGTGTGTGTTGATGATCTCAATGGTATGCATCATCGCCAGACTTTCAGCTTCCAGTATCTTCTCCTTAAGAGTCATGATAGACCCGTAACGTTGTCGAGCATCCTTTTCCTCCTCTCTCAGTTTTTTTACACGACTCTGGAGGCTCTCATAAGACTTTCTTTTTTCATCATATCTTTGCCATAACTCAATCTTTTCTAGAGTTATTGCGTGTTCCTTGCGTTCTTCCTGTAGGGAAATTATCTCGTCCTCGTACTTCTTCTCCGACGTTTGCATCAGTTCACATGTACGTACTTTATTAAACAAATCTTCGTGTTTCTTTAGGGATATCTGTATGTCTTGTTCATGTCTTTTCTGTTCCGCCTCTACGTCACTCTTTTTCTCCGTCAGAGAGTTATACTTACTGAGTAACTCCTTCTCTTGATCTATCAATGATTCTAATTGAACGCGATCTTCTATTTCAAGCTCTTCATCTAGCTTAGAATCTATTTCCATTTGTTCTAGTCGTGCACCCATCGATTCCACTGTCTTTTTGGAAACATGAAAGGCCTCGGATAATCCTTCTTGTGACTCCAGACGAGTAATTTTCTTACTAAGAGCTTTCTGAGTCGCCTTATAATCTCTCAGATACTCTAAATCGTCTCTTAATGCTGCTAGAGTTTCGTCGACAGAACCTCGATTCTCATGATCTTCGTATAATAACAATAACTCTTTTCGTTCAACTTCATACTTCTCGTATAATTTAGAATTGTGCTCCTGTTCGATCATCTTCCTTTTTGCATGTTTCAATTTGGAATTTAACATCCTGACATGTTCCTTCGCATTTTCTAGTTTTTGAGAATTATCATCTATATAGTCAATTTTCGAGCAAAGTGTAAGTTTCCCATCGCATAGTTTCAAGACGCTCGAACAAGATGGGCATTTATAACTGTCCTGAGCTGATTTGAGTCTTCTATACTTTTCCTGTGCATTATCCAGAGTTTCTTGTGCTAAAGACACTTTTTCGCGCATTGTCTTTAGAGCATCGGGATCGTATCCAAGATCAGATACGGCTTCATCTAGTTGTTTAATTTTAGCGAAATCCTTAATACTAGTAGTTGTATCCAGTATTGCAGTTCGTAAATCTTCCTTATTATACAACGCGTAAAGATCCTTCTTGAGACGTAGTAATTCTTTATCTCTGCATTCTTTCTCATTACGCTCCATCTGTTCCAGCTCATTTTGCCTTTCTCTATATCTTGTCCGAAGATCGTAGAGTTCTTGTCGAGCGTTTACAGTCTTCAGAAGTTTCACGTACTTTTGTAGATTGTCATTGCCTGTGTAACATAAAATATTTAGTTTATCTTGTAAAATCTTATGTTGTTCCTTTAGAGCTTTCACTCGAGAAGTTCGGGTTGAAAGCTCTGCGTTCAAAATTTTGGTGGCGACTAGTTCCGTGTGTACTCGTTGCTTCTTCTTTTCAGCCTTGGAGATACGCACTGCACAGTTCTTGTAACGTACATGAGTATTCTTAATAACTCTAGGTCTATTATTGACTTTGCATTTAATAGGGAAGCTGACCTTTTTGGGTTCTTCCGTTTCTTCGATCAACTTTGTGATCATTCGCAAGTTGGAACTCACGGAAGTTACCATGTCTCTTCTTCTTGTCGATTCCACTTTCAAGCGTTTCTTCATATCGGATATACATACATCTTTGCATATAAAACCTTCTAACATCTCTAGTTTTTCTCGAGGACTCTTGAGTATAAAACTAGTAAGATTATTCTGCTGAATATAACTACTAGTCTTAAATGTATCTCCAAAATACTTGTTTATAATCTCTTGACCAGCTTGATCCTCGTACACTCCATTGACTACTAGTCTATTGGGTCGTTTGGTACGTACTATATTCATATCCTCAAAGTCAAGTTCAACTTTGGTAGATGTTTTACCATATGCTTGAAGTTTAGTACCTTCTCCAAATAACGCAAAAAAGATACCCCTTAAGATTGATGTTTTACCTGACCCACTTGGTCCTGAAATTAAGGTTAAACCTTCTGAACCAAACTCAAATGTTCGATCAGTGTAACAAAGAAAGTTTTCTAGTCGGATTCTCATTTTATTTACTCATAATTCTCTTAAAAAAAGAAATCAAAATCGTATTTAAGGAGACGGTCGTGGTAAGGTAAAGAAATGCTGACTTATAAGACATACACTAAAAATCGTTTGGCAATCAAAGGAGACCGTAAAAAGTATTATCCGGCCCTGAAATCGATAGGTGCACGTTGGAATCCTAAGATGGTAGGTGGTGAGGGATGGGTTATATCTTGTAATCGAGAAACGCAATTGAAAGAATTAATTTCTAACCTGAAAAAAGAGGAAAAGTATGAGAAACTAACCAATAATAAGAAAAATAAGTCTAAACATGGTAAATATCATCGTGAAGGCAGTGACAGTGATGAAGATAGCGATATAGAAATAGACCCGGCTGTTCGAGCTCTATTGGATCAGAGAATCAATTCTCGTGTAGATTCTCTCCAAGAGGAAGAACAAGAAGAGAAGGAAGAGGAAGAGGAAGAGGAAGAACAAGAAGAGAAGGAAGAGGAGGAGGAAGAACAAGAGGAGAAGGAAGAGGAAGAACAAGAGGAAGACCAAGAGGAAGACCAAGAGGAAGACCAAGAGGAAGACCAAGAGGAGAAGGAAGAGGAAGACCAAGAGGAGGAAGACCAAGAGGAGGAAGACCAAGAGGAGGAAGAACAAGAGGAGAAGGAAGAAGAGGAGGAGAAGGAAGATCTGGCTGTTCGAGCTCTATTGGATCGAAGTTCCCATGTAGCTTCTTTCCAAAATTTAGATGAAGATATGACGAGTGGGATGATTAACCAAGACGAAGATAATGGAATACTCTTAGTACAGGGTAATGTGTCAAAGGTTAATAGCCCTTCTTCACACGAACGTATTGAAGTCACATACACAAAAAAGAAGAGACACAAGGAAAAGCTATCTCGCGTGGATAAGGAGGATCAAAGAAGAGCGAAGAGAGCTTTAAAAAAGGAAATTCACAGAAAGGAGAAAGAGAAAGCAATGCGTAGAGCACAAGAGAAGGAAAGACGGGCCCGTAAGGAACGTGATTCTTATCGCAGAGTTAGTAAGAGAGAATCTCATCGTAAAGAGAAACTGTTACGAGAACACAAATCAACTAGAAAGAAGGAAAAAACTCGACGCCAGGATTCTCACGATCCTCTACAATATTATAGAGACTTTCGGAAGAAACCATCAGACTTTCGTAAGCTCCATGTCAGTTCTCCTACATTATACTCATCTTCGGCGTCTGAATCTTCTTCTTCAGACGACTTTCCGAGTCCCAATACACCCCATAGTAGTCGAGATCAAGAAAAGATGTTCAAAAAGATGAGAGATTTACAGCGGCGTCTCTATGAGACTGAAATAGAGAACCGTAAGCTTCGCGCTCAACGACGTCGGAGAAAACACAACTGAATATAAAATTTAAACTATATAATATCAGTTGTATGGCTCAAGTATTTATTAAACATAGGTTAGCAGGATTATTCCCTCCTGATGAATGGGATAATCCCAAAAGACATATCAGTGCTCTAGTGAAAGGAGGCAAAGTACTGGCGTACGGAGAATCAAGTCTAGGGGGGAGACCTTATTGTACTACGATTCGCGGTCGTTCTTGTCACTCAGAGATGTCAGTATTAAAATATATAAGTTCGGATCTAAAAAATAAGAGAAAAGTTGGTAAATATACTATATGGAACGTAAGGTGGTCTCGTAGTGGGAAATTAGTAAACTCGAAACCATGTCATCATTGTCAAAAAGTATTATTGGGTGTTGGAATCAAGAACATAGTATTCTCAACCAACAGCGGTATATTTATCAAGACAAAGCTAGCTGAACTGGACTGTCAATCAAGTTCGGGATTTAGGTACTAAAAGTTTTCACTCATAAATGAATGAAAATCACTTTAGAATTGATTTTGAAGAACAACTCTCTGAAACTTAATGAGTAATGAGTAAATACGACCCACTTCCAAGAGGGAAATGCCCTCTGTGTAAAGATTATGTCTGGTCAGATCAAGGTAGAAGCAAGGATAATAAAGGGGTGTATCGCCATCTCAAATGCCCGAAACGGGTGGCGGGACGCGTTGAAGAACTAGAGATGACAAATAGAGCTCTTATAAGAAGAGCCAAAGAATATGAGCGTAATTCTAATCCTAATTATAAGTTTGGGAAAGATACAAGAGAACGTCATCTCCTTGCTGGATTCAAGCTTTATCTCAGACTCCCTCAACCCCGGGCTTCTATCGAAGAATACGGAACGCAGGAAGGATCAGAATTTAAATGGACTTTATCTAAGTTGCATAACAAATTAGAGAAGTTAAATTCTAATACAAAAACATTATAGACAATACTAAGATATAATTTATAAATTATATCTCAAGTTTAGTATTATTTTTTGTTAAATTATGAAAGAATACAATTATCGCACATTCTGATATCTTCTTTGTCCTTGATCTTTGTGTCTGTATCCAGTTCCATCTCAATCATTAAAACAGAAAGTAGATCATCGATACCCTTATTCATTTTGGCACTAACTAATACATGAGGAGCACCAAGGGAGTCGGCAAATTGTTTTCCGGCTTCCAAACATTTATTATTATGGTTATTCTCTATGTCATTTTTATTTGCAACAACCAGAATTTTTATTTTACCCAACTTACCAAGCGTACGAAGATATATCTTATGAAGTCTTTGTAGTTCTTGTACAGTAGAAGGTCTGGTAATATCATAGACGTATACTATAGTATTTGTACACTTTATATATGGTAATGTTACAGCTTCAAAACGCCTATTACCTGCTAAATCCCAAATCCCAATTTTCGCATCATAACTGGGAACTTTTCGAGCGAAATAGTCGACACCAACGGTGGCGGTATAGTCTAGATCTGGTTCTTTGTTCGCTAAACGGCATCCAATGCTGGACTTTCCTACAGCGCTTTCGCCGCATAACGTTATTTTAAGAACCCTTTGCTTGCTCATTTATATTGTGTAATATAATCTTTTAATACCTAAAGATTGACTAGTTGAAAAATAAATCATGTTAACTAATGAATCTATCACATTTGGTAAATACAAAGGTAAAACACTAGGCCACGTCTTAAAGGACAGAGGATACTGTACATGGCTTACTTGCCAAGAATGGTTTAGAGAGAGTTATGAATATCTGTATAATAGAATATGCGAGTATAAACCACGCACCTATTTCCTAGGTTCTAATGAGTCAGAATATAAAGAATTTTTATCGGACTACGAGTTTTTTAATCTTAAGGATGTAAAAGAGATACAACTACCTCTCACTTTATCGGAACAGATGTGCTACAAGTACTACCTTAAAATGATCCAGGAATTACGCGAGAGTGTATGGAGAAGAATGGAGAATGAGGAAGAAAATCCGTACGATATTAAAGCCCCTACTAAATGGCTGCAGCGTTTTGAGAAAGACTATGGTATACCAAGAGTTGAATTCAAAGAATTCTTGTCTTCTTATGACCTTATTAATATTCCATATATCGTAAAAAGAATCAAAAAAGAAGGAGGAATAGAGTACAAAGGCGCTGATTCCTTCCTTATCGCAAAAGCTCGATCAGTAGATCAGGAAAAATGGTGGGAAAAGGTACTTAAAAACCGATACGGAGAATCTATCACTGTACAATATAGCTATAAAAATTGTATATTTGATTTTCTTAACATAGATACGCATACCATATTCGAGTGTAAACTGGGTTTGAAAGACTTTTCAGAAGAACAACATCGGAAATATAAACTTGTTCTAAAAAAGTATCGTATTATATATCTTATCTCAAAGAATTGCGTTGTTGATATGGAACAGAAGAAGATATTCACTCAGAATATTGAAGAGTATGCATCTTATCTGTCATCTATCCCCAGTATGAGTAAACCCAGTTATCTAGATCTTTTATTATTAGAAGATGAGTTTTCATTAGTTAAAGTAGAAGAAGTTTCGACACTCTTCGGTCGAAAGCCCGAAGAATGAAAACTTAATACTACCAAGTATTAAGTTTATCGGCATTCCTTGCAGATAGGAATATTACGGTCGGGGACTGATACACCTTTCTCTTTCATGACACTATAAATCTGAGGAGTGGGTACGGCAATTCTATCACATTTCCCACAAGGGACGTAATCTAGCATTCTTTTCACAGAAAATCCCGCTCGTGTTAAACATTCTACAAAATTTCTCAGTAGGATATGGTCATCGTCAAACGCCAGTTCTCTCACGATGAGTATCTGTGTTGGTTTTACTCCTATTCTTTTGCACATTATATCCCAGTTATTCGTGAGATGTGGATAGAACCCGCAGTATCCATCTAAGCTAGCCACCTGCCACTCTGGGAAAACACGATTAATTAAGGTATTGACCTCTCCTAGGGTAGGGAGACTCTTTAATTCTTCTAGTATATCCTGTATATTAGGAGGGTCAGAGTATTTAATATCTGTTGCCATTTTTGCTTACTATAAATATTACTTTAAATGAGGTCAATTAAAGTATTTGTTGACGAATACACTGATGAAAGAAATTTTACCTCGGAGGAGATACTTTCCGGAGGAGATACTTTCCGGAGGAGATACTTTCATGAAAATAAATAATTATAATTGAAAAGAAAATTATTTGAGATGTACTTTATACGTCATTGAAACTCAATATTATCTACAACTTTCCCGAATAAAAAAATATTTTTTATCTTCTTGAGTAGTAATAAAATGTCAGCAACAGCTTCTAATGGTGGAGGTTCGGTTTCTCTCGAATCGGGCATCCGTACTTGCAAAGTAGTAACAGGTTGGGCCAATAAGGTTCAGTCCGATAGGTTCCAGAACCCTAACTTGATGGTATGCCCCGTCTGGAATGGGGTAGATACTGCCGGACGTCGGGCATGCCCAGATTCTTTTATGACCAAGCGCGCTGGATGTAATAGCGCTGAGGATAGAGTAATGGTAGAAAACAATGTTTCCCGGCCTCAATACATGGAATACGTTAATCTTAATGCCGCGGGTATCGCCGCTCCAATCTATGGTAACACGATCCCTTACAGAAATGGGGTAGCCCGCAATAAAGATGCAATGAGCTATCTCCCGTCTAACAAAAGTCTAGGTATCACCGGTCAATTCGGTAACGGCGGAGGTTTTACCGGACAAACGCTAAAAGGATGTAATGGTATGGGTTCTAGCGCAGGTCCTTCAGCATATGACCAGACTTACCCTATGGCTCAAAAGCAACAGCGCAACCGCCAGGCAGCGTCTATGCAGACAGGTTATGCAAGTCATAACCGCCGGAAAGCAGCTGGATTCTAAATAAATTTAATACATTCTATTACTATTATAGTAATACATAATACTTGTGGTCCGTTAGCGGTAAAATATATCATATATTTTTCATTGGATAAGATCTCTGTAATGTATATTTAACGTGAAATATTCCTTAGATAAACAGGTTTATAGATTGGATAGTATAATTTCAAATAATCATGAACTCTACACTAAAACAATTGAATAAGCTTGTGTTGACATTTCTCAAAGAGAATACAGACGCGGTAAATCTCAATGAACTCTGGATGGATTCTTCCACTCAGAAGCAGGTGAAGAATCTATTGTCTCGTGCTAATCGGTCTCCTAAGGATCCTAACGCCCCAAAGCGGGGCAAGACTTCATACCTATATTTCTGCGATGATAATCGTGATAAAGTAAAGAAGAGTCTTGGCAAGGACTCCAAGGCTACCGATGTGACTCGGAGACTTGGAGTCCTATGGAATGAACTTAAGAATGACAAGAAGAGATCAAAGAAGCTAAGCCACTATGTAGCGTTAGCCGCAGCTGATAAGAAGCGTTATAACGATGAGAAGGAGGAGTACACTCCTCCAAAAAATAGTTCAACCCGTGTAGCGAAGAAAGGACCAAAACGCGCGAAGTCAGCATATCTTTACTTTTGCGATGCCCTTCGTGTAAAGGTGAAAAAGGAGTTGGGAGAAGGAACCAAGACCACGGACGTGACGAGGGAATTGGGTGCTCGCTGGAATAAACTTAAGTCGGATGGTGGTACAGCTAAATATGATAAGCTGGCAAAGAAAGATCGCGAGAGATATCAGAAGGAGAAAGAGGCTTCTCAAAAGTCAGAAGAAGATGAACTCGTCGAAGAAGATGTTACTCCTAAGAAGAAGGCTCCTAAAAAGAATGCTCCTAAAAAGAATGTTAAGAGTTCGGCTTCTGGTAAAGTTTCGGGGCGAAATGGTTACCATGTTTTCTGTAGCGAGCACCGTCCTCAATACAAGAAAGATCATCCCACCGCAAAAAGTGGTGAAATTACGAAAAAGTTATCTGTTGCTTGGAAGGCTCTAAGTAAGAAGGAACAGAATAAATACAAATCTACCTAATTTTTTAATACTAATTGAAGTATTAAAATTACAGTCTCTGAGAATTACGCCATTTACTATGAATCTGTTGTAGCATATCAACTTTTTCATTCTCATTTATTGGAATAGCTATGGCCTCCTTCAATTTAGACGAATCATCATGACTAGCAATCGTTTGGAGCTCGATGGGAGCCTGATCAACAACAGGATCATTAGAATGGTGATTTATGATAATAGTACTCTTCTGGCTGTTATAAGAGCTCTGGGACTGAGTTCGACAAGCACACCGTAATACACAACCCATGATAGCAAGGAAAGTTATCCCCGATGGGATCGCTACAGCTTTCCAATCTTCAATAAATCCTTTATACTGGAGTGTTGTAGTGGTGGCGGTAGATATTCCACCGAGACATACAGTCCCGGTTAAAAGTGTATCACAGAGATAGCATAATCTCTGTACTATAGTTCGACAATACCAACACATTTTATATACTACAATATAAAAGCTATAAATAGAAAAATAACAAGATTTTACAAATTTGACTTATTCTATTTGTATATACGAGAGACAAGAATGGTACCCGATAAGCTTCTTAATAAACTCTCTTGCAGAGTCTGGTTTTTTATCCGGATATAATTCGGCATACCCCTCTATATTCTTAATAAACCATCTTTGGGGTAGGACTCTTATGGCATTGCTAACATCCTGTATATTATATGCATGGACTTGTGGGAAAATACTTGATGCTATATCATCACTCAATGATAACATTATTCTCGCAAATCTTAATCTTTGACTCTCAAGAGAATATATCATTTTTGGATTATTCTAATACAACTCTTAAGTTGTCTTACGACGAAGATTAAAAATGATTTTATCTTACAAACTTTCATATACCATACAAGGACTATGTTGTCAACTATAGCTAACTATATATACCCAAGTGAATATTCAGACAATGAACTAATTGAACCGCCTGAGATTTCTCGAGACTCAGATGAAGAAACAGACTCAGATGAAGAAACAGACTCAGATGAAGAAACAGACTCAGATGAAGAAACAGACTCAGATGAAGAAACAG
>MDTG01340445.1_pt1 | contig 16772 bp, 18 predicted proteins | sample 811421 | NCBI WGS metagenome assembly MDTG01 (sample SAMN05326645, study PRJNA326480) | marine metagenome | isolation source: seawater | place: Pacific Ocean: South East | collected 2011
AAAATATGATTTGATATGTTGTGATGTATCTGGAGTTAAAGAAGAAGTAGCCCGACTAACTGGTTGGTTTCCGGAGGAAGTTCCTAAAGCTGACGATTCTGGAGCAAATTTAATATTAAATGTAATAGCTGATTCTAAGGAGTTTTTAAAAAATCATGGTGAATTAATCATATGCACCACTTCTTTCTCAGATGAGAAATCAATCTTTAATGCGTTCGAACAATTTTTTCCTGATTCTTATCAAAAAATATATTCAGAAGAGGTTCCTTTCTCAAAGAGGTTAAATCAAAATATTGATATCTTAGATAAAGAGTCTTTTTATAATAGAAATGGAATTAATTATTGGAGTTTTTCAATCTTTTCTCTTTTTAGAACCTAGTTTCTTTTTGAAAAAAACAAAAATTAGTGCAAAAGATAGTCCAATAAAAAGAGAGATTAAGAAAGGCCTAAATAATCTTAAATATCCATTACTTTCAACAATTGTATTTTCTAAAAAAAGTATTGAAACAATTGGAGCTAATTCCTGGCTCCCAGGATAAATAAACCATACACCAGATAGTAGACCAAACAATATTATAGAGGCTAAAAATCCTAACCCTCGGTAAGAGAAAAGCTTGTAAAAAGCAAAAGATATCAAAAAAGAAAAAAATAAATATAGAATCCAAAAAATTAACATTATTTGAGACTCTTTAATAAATTATTGGCTAGTTTTTCATTTTTTAAAATTTCATAAATATTTTCTTTTTGAGTATTTTCTTCATAAATTTTTAAGATTTTTTTAAAATATTTATCTTTAAATATATATGATGGAGGAACATTCCTATCTTTAGCAATATTTTCTCTCCACATAAATAAATCTTTTGCAATTTTTTTTTGAAATTTTAACTTTCTTAATCTTGAAATATATAATTCTTGAGATCCCAAACTAACCTCTCTGTTTGAAAGATTCCTGACAGTAAAAAAAGCGTTCTTTTTTTCAAGAATCTTTTTTTGTTTTTCAAAAATTTTAATAAGAAACCTAACATCGTTAGCTGCATAAGTTATTTGGCTTTTTGTAAATGGTCTTTTTAGCCAATTCGAGTTTGTTTCAGATTTATTCAAAGAAAAATTGAAATATTTTTTTACAATCGAAGCATAATTTTTTATGTCTCCTCCATGAATTATTTTTTCAGCAATCTGAATGTCAAAAACATTTTTAACTTTGATGTTTAAATTAGTATATAAAACCGTTGCATCGCTTCTTGAAGAATGAAAAATAATCAATCGATCTTGATCTTCTAAGATATTTTTTAGTTTTTTAAAATTATTACATCGCAAACAGTCAATTAAAAAAATTTTTTCTTTAGTTGCGATTTGAAGAAGCGAAAGAGTTGGGAAATAGGTAGTTCGCCAATCAAATTCAGTGTCGATACCCAATATTTCTATATTTTCTATGGAAGAAATTAAAAAATTAACATCTTTATCTGAATCTATTAAATAGGTTGGTCTTTTATTAATTAAATAAAATCCGATTTTTTTTAAAATACCTATCAAAACGAATTAATTTTTAGGTGATTTTTTATCTTAGATTTTATTACAGGATTCTTCATCGCAAATTTTATATTAGCTAAAATATATTCAGCATTATCTCCACAATCAAATATATCGCCCTCCAAGGGAAAAGCACTAACTTTCTTTCCATCTTTTACGTAATGCTCTATCGCATTGGTTAATTGAATTTCATTAGTTTTATCTGGCTTAACTTTTGAAAGATATTTAAAGAAATCGTTATTAAATATGTATCTTCCTGCTGCATACAAATTAGAAGGAGCATTTTTTGTCGAAGGCTTTTCAATCATTTTTTCAATTAATCCAAGCCCAAGCGATTTAGAATTCTTTTTGATTTGAGCAATTCCATATTTTGGAATATCTTCTTTTTTTGCCTTACCAAGAAGAACAGAAGAAATCTCTTCCTTTTCAAAATTTAACCTCATCTCTTTAAGCGAATCTCCAGCATTTCCATTATCTTTGCTAATGAGCATATCTGGTAATATAACGGCAAAGGATTCCTTGCCTATTAATCTTTCAGCACAAAGAATTGCATGTCCCAAGCCCTTGGCTTCGCCTTGTCGAATACTTTGCATGGAAATATTTAATTTTGATATGGCTTTTATTTCTTTCAACATTCCTCTTTTTTTTCTTTTTTCAAGAATTGCTTCTAATTCGAAGCTTTTATCAAAGTGATTTTCAACGGAATACTTACTTGAATGGGTTACCAAAATAATTTCTTTAAATCCTGCATAAATTGCCTCTTCAACTATATATTGAATGATTGGTTTATTAGATACAGGAAGCATTTCTTTTGGAATTGCTTTTGTTGCTGGAAGCATCCTTGTGCCTAAGCCAGCTACAGGAACTACTACTTTATTAATTTTTTTCACTAAATACAGATTTGTGTTTTTTTAAAATACCAAAAAAAGAAAATTATAAATTTAAAATGATCAATTTTAGGATGATATTACTAGGTTTTTTTATTAATGATAAGAGTATTTACCTAGGCCAAAGGTGATGGCTAGGTTTTGTTGCTTTTTTATTTTATCCTTGGCTAACTGCTATGGATAGGTAGTTCAAACGTTTTTGATTACAGTCATTCGTGTAATAACGTACTTACTATTGGAGCGCATCAATTTAAGCATTATGTGTAGGCTTGCCTTGCTGGATATGAAACAAAGTTATCTTCTGTCCTATAAATCAACCTATCTTGAAATGTTTTTAAAAGCTTGACTAATTTTTCTCTTATAGATTTCGAACGTATAGAGTTTTTCAACATCATTGATACCTGCATCTACACAATAATTGTAATCCTCTGGTTTTGTGTAAACATTTATAAAAATTTCTGCGAGTTCCTCATAGGAACCCTCCTCGAACAAAAGACCATTCTCACCATCTATAATTACTTCGTTAATACCACACACCTTTGAACCAATCGCCAAATGTCCCGCAGCCATTCCTTCAACCAGTGATAAACCAAACGACTCGTAATGGCTAGAAAGACATGAAATGTTATAACGGCACAATATTTTATTTAAAGATGACACGTGCCCTAAATAGCTCACATATTCGGAGCAACCATAAGAAGAAATATAATCAATTAAGTGTTGCTCTCCGGGACCCGAACCTGCGAATTGCACCTCAATATTCACTCCGCGGTCAAATGCAACCTTAGCTGCTTTTATAAGCGTGAGGGGATCTTTCTGCACAAAATCGATTCTTGCTGCCATGAGAACTTTTAAAGATGTTGGGAGAGAAAAACCCCTCCTAGTTGTTATCTCTGATTGGTTTACTACACAATTAGCAACTACATCTACTTCGCCCTTATATCCAGTCATATCAACAATGCGCTCAACGGAGAAATTAGCAACACTTATTATTTTATCAACAAATCTAAGCGCAATTTTGTTTATAAGATTCTTAATAAAACTAAAAGAAAATTGTGGACCATGATCATAAAATACTTTTTTTGAAGCGCCTCCCAAAAAGAAGTAATTTAAGAGAGGCATTTGACCATTAAACACTATGATGTGGGGATTGAATCGTGCTATCAATCTATACACAATATATATAGATTTTAATAACCCTATTAGTTCGGCTAAAGATCGGGTTTTTCCAGTCGTGTAGACCAGTGATTGGATACCATTAGATAAATCAATTAAATGATACTCTTCATTCCCTGGCCTACCTATATAAAAATTCATCACTTCAAAGCCATCTTCTTGCAGAGCAGAAGATAAAAAAGAGGACATTCGAGCTATTCCGCCATCGATCCCCTGAGTTAAAACTAAAACTTTTCTTGAGTTGCCATTCAATGGCCGCCTCCTTTGGAGATCACGATAATACCTTTCCAAATTATCCAGAGATCAAGCTTAAGCAATGAAATTGGAGATCGTTTGATGTATGCATTTACGTATTCATATTCATATATGGGGTTACCCATTTCGTTGGTACCTTTATTTATATGTCCTAAGCCAAGTAACCCTCCTCGAAGAAGAGATCTCGTTATGTTACCCTGAGCGCAATCCATTTTGTAGTGAATTTCTGATAGAGGGCGTGGTCCTACTATCGACATGTCTCCAATAAAAACACTCCAAAATTGGGGTAACTCATCCAAATACCATTTTTTGGCAAATGCTCCTAAAACAGTTCTACTTTCAGGCGTCCACTCTGCTGAAAAAGCAATCCAATCATGACGAGACGCTCCGATTGGTTCAATATATTTAGTTTTTATCAAACGTAACTTCCATTTCTTAATGCGGCGTCCTCCGCTAACCCCCCAATAATAAAAAAACATTGGTCCTTTATTTTCAGGAATTATGGCTCCCTCCACCATATATCCAATTTTGAGAGCCCCAAGTAGGGGCAGAACTAAGAATAAAAAAATTAACGAAACTAGCTTGTCAAAAACAATTTTAATCAAAGGGGGCTTTAATACAGTAGTTAAAGCAAAGATATGTCGATATTTATCTTTTATTTCATCAGTCGGCGGTGCGTATGGAAACGCAACATCTTGAATACTGGTTTTCTTATTCACTACTTAATCCTCACAAAAAGAAAATTTCTTTTTTTTCCAGTTATTGAATATCAATATAATAAAAACAGTTTGTAAAAACATAATTAACATGAATGCTTTTGAGAGATAATCAACAGTCTGGTTGTGACTTAAGCCCCATGAGACAACTGCGACTGCTATAGCAGTGCAAATAGAGAGAAAGACAAATGGATCCTCTTTATTTGCACGAACAGCTGCCGTCATAGGAGATACCCATGAAAGCATAATCGCAGTAAGACAAAAAACTGTCAGATCTAAAAATGAACCAAATCTATGAAGAATAGGGTAAATTAGATCTAAAAGATAAAGTGATACTAATGAAAAAACAGTAATGAAAATTGCTATTTTCATACACTTCATAGAAATGCTGTCAACAAATTTTGAGAACTGTTTTCCATCGGAGACTAACAAATAATTCACAAAGGCTGGTTGACTTCCAACCTGCCAACTTAAGGATAGGCCCAAAATCGCATGAAATGATTGAAGGCATAACCCCAAATATCCTGCGGTTACAAGGTCCCCAGATAGCCCAATGAGGGGAATGATTGAATAATACATGACAGCGCCGGAAATCCAACTCACTCCTAACTTCACTTGAAAATTACTTATACTTTTTACGTAAACTTTAATGGCTTGAGTATTCCAAGGTCTAAAATAAATTTCCCAAAATTTTAATTCCAGATTCATTAAAATCATTAAGATAAGCGACCTAAAAAAGTATTGATGCAATAGTGCAAGAGTATATTCCTCATTAAAAACTGCTAATAAGAATATTCCCAGACCAAAACCATTAGCTATTATTAATAATTTTTGGTAACGGCCAATTTCACCACAACCTTCATAAACCGATTGATTTACTAGGTTGAAATACGACATAAATACTATGAGTGCTAGATATGTAAATAAACTAATATTGAGTTCACTGGAAACATAACTTGCTTGGTTGGCAACCAGGGTAACAACAAGAATCACTAATAGAAAAACTATAAAAAATGCTATTAATGAAAAACCTATTATTGCTCTTAGCGTAGAATCAAATCGAACTAATCGCCTGAATTCCTCAAGAGAGTCTGCTGAAATTCCTTTTAAGTGGTTCGTAATGCCTACTCCTGTTGATAAAGTTAGTCCTGACTCCGCTGCCAGAGCAAAGCTCAAAATCGAAAGAATAAAGTAAAATATTCCTTGTTGAATTTCACTAAATAAAGCTAACACAACCGTTACACTTATCAATGAAACGAAAAGATTAAAGCCCTTTGAGATAAATGATGTCCTAGCGTTTATAGAAATTCGCTTATCTAAAAACTGATTCATACTATAAAGTTACTCTTTCGGGCCCAGTATAATCAATAGATAACTCTACGGGCTTATACTTGCTCAAAGCCAATAATACTTTTTCTCTCTCACTTCCAGATCTTGGAATAATAAACATCACGAAGCCGCCCGATCCCGCACCGCAAAGTTTTGCTCCGTATGCTCCAGCATTTAGACCGTCTTTTATAATTTGGTCTACTGTTGAATTTGATATTGTTTTAGAAAGTGATTTTTTTAGTCTCCAACTTTCCTGAATTAACCCACCAATCTCAATCATTGAATTCTCAGAAAGTTTTCTAGTTAAAATTGACTCACACTCGTCAACTAGTTCAACCATTTGATTAATGTTAGTGTCAATTTTCCCATCCTTTGTGTTTTCTACTTGATTGGTTGAAGCTTCAAAAGCAAATCTTTGTTTGCGCGTTGATACCAGAATAAAAGATTTGTTCAAAAGTTTTTTTTCATCTTCACTGAATGAAAACGATTTATGAGTAATGTTATCTTTAAAAAAATCAAACCGATTAAACCCTCCAAATGCACAATGAAGTTGATCCTGAATGCCTCCTTGTTCTTTTAAAATATCTCGCTCAAACATTGTTGCTTGGCGTGCTAAGTCTAATTTGCTTTTATTAACCTTTCTATGAGTATTGATGTACATAGCTAAACAGACTGCAAGGGATGAGGAGCTAGACAAACCGCTTCTTGCAGGCAAATCAGAAACTAGACTAAAATCGAAATTTTCTTCATACCCATAATATCTCAACACCTTATTAATTAACGGATGCTCTATCTCTTGCAAAGAGTGTTTCAATTCTAATTTATTGTAAGCAAGTCTAAACTTATAATCCTCAACATTAGACCTCTGAGCTGAAACAAGATAAGTGTATTTATTAATACCAAATCCAATCACCGCACCTGGTCTACGCTCAAAGTACTCACGATAGTCACTTCCGCCTCCAAATAGACTAACCCTCAATGGACATTTAAAAACCATTAACATTGATTCATTTTTCTTAAATTATTTAAAGACAATCCACCGTCCCAAAAAACTCATATAAAAAATATTCAGGAGTAAGCATTGCAAAGCCCAATCGTTAAAGAAACCAGACATTACCCCATTGAAAATATATAAGAAAACAAGATTAAACATTACATAATAAACTGCAGGCGTAGATATACTTTTTTTCGCATAAAGAGAAAGGGCCTTTACAAGAACCCCAACATATATTCCACATAAAATTATGCCAAGCATACCAAAATAAGAAATAAATTCGGAGATACCAAGGAAATTGTTAGTTACCCCTTGATCCAAAACCTCTGGATAAAAGTAACCTGTCATCTCCGTTGAAAAAGTTGGTGGTTTGTTCGGCATAAAAACTCGAGGGATGAACTGCAAAAACATGTCGCCAAGGCCTTGTAATGAAGGCATTATTTCGCCTTCTATGAACGCGCCGATAAAGTTTGAAAAGTGCTCTAAATGGTCGCTTCTCCGCAAAACCAATGACATCAATACACTTAAGTCAGTGAAGTTAAACTCTTCAATTACAGTAAACATTGTTTCAGTTATAGTTGAGCTAGAATTTTTTATTAATCTATATCTAAGAAAAAATACAGCCAGTAATGGGGTCAAAAACAAAATTGAAATTAATGCACCAAAAGAAAAATTCCTCTGTCTCTTAATGTTCGACGAAAAGATAATATTCAAAAAGTATAGCAATAAATAGCCAGTTCGGCCCGCCGCTAAACAAAACCCAAAATGAATTCCGTAAAATATTATCTTAAAAACCCATCTTTTTGGTGGAAGCATCACTATAGCTAAACTAACTGTTAAGATATAAAGCTGTGTAAGATAAAGTGCTCCCCCGCTTTCAAGTCCTCGCCTAAAAGAAATTGGATCAAACAACCCATTTAAACCGACGCGATAGACAACTAGCATACATGTAGACAAAAACAAAAAGAACGACGCATTAATTACTATCTTATTGGGCCTGTAACCTAAATACGCAAATTTCAAATTTTTAACTGACAAAATAGCAGTAGTCAACATTACAAAGAATGCAAAAGAGCAAATAGCAATACTAGCGTAATAGAAGTAATAATCAGACGTATAAATCTTCATGGGCAAGTCAAAGAAACTTAGAAATAAATATTTTATTGGGACAGTAAATAAAAAAATACCAATAACAAAACTAACAGGAGTTATAGCTATTTTTTTTTCTAAAACAAACAAGCAAAGGACTAATAATCCTACACTAATTAAAAAAAACGTTTCAGTTTCCACGATATCTAGAAATTCATATCTCTAGAATATTTTTTCATTACAATACGATCATAAAAAAAATGTCTCAAAGTAAGGTAAATATCAAAAATAAATTTATACCGAAAAGAAACTAGATGCTTATACTTTAGCCTAATTTTTCGTCTTTCGTTGAGATGGACCTTATTAGACATAAGGCCGCTAGACCCATGTAGGCGAAGTAAGCTAGTGACTTCTCTTAAAGGAAGTGGCGGCTTTACTAATGAAAGTCTTATCCACATGTCCAAATCGAAAGTCGCAAACAAACTTTCGTCCATTAACCCGACTTGGCGAATCAAATCAATTGATGCAAAAACAGCGGGAGTATTAACGTTATTGTGGCCTAACATCATCCTCTGCCTATCAAACCTATGGAAATTAGAGCGCCCGATGTGCTTTCCTTTAGCCCCAATAATGTCACAGACTCCGTAAGCGAAACTATAGGCATCAAGATCTAATTTTTTATTTATCAAGTCAAATACCCCGCTTGGATAAAGATCGTCATCGTTCAACCAGGCGAAAATATCTCCTGTAGCCAGTTTCAATCCTTTATTCATAGCATCTGATTGACCTTTATCAGGTTCAGATAACCAGATCAAATGTGGGTATTTTTTTAACATTTCCACGGTACCGTCGGATGAAGCATTATCTATAATGATATGCTCAAAGTTTTCATACTTTTGATTCATCACACTAATAATTGCTTCCTCGAGAAACTCTACTCGGTTCCAAGTTACAGTTATTACAGAAATCTTTTTATTTTTCATCTTTATTAATATTATCAGCATAGTACTTATAAGTTTTAGAAATTAGCTTTCTAAATTGGCTATCCGACAGCACATCTGTACCCACTAAGTTTTTCTTAACCCCTACGCTTGTTACCTTTTTACTTTGAGCTTTGAACTCAGTTTCCTTAAACATGTCTCTATCTAAATCAATAATTGACGCCCCAATAGATTCATAAAGTTGACCTACAGTAATTCGAAAGTCAGGTATTAGATCTATAATTCCAAATTTATCTGAACATAATATATCTATAATTTCACTTGCGACATTATCAACCAAAGACAGATCTCGAACCGCACTCATTTCACCAAATATTTCAAATTTTTCTTTATCCTTGAGTTTCGACATTGCTGCTCTGAATAATGCTCCGTTAAAAAAGTGTTTCTTTCGACTATCAAGTTGCTCTCCTGGCCCAACTAATGTTCCAGGAATTACTAGACTCCATCTAGTCATCATTGGATCGCATATATGAAGCATTTCAACTAGGTTACGCTTCGGGGCAGCAAAACACTTCACTGATTCATGAAGCTCTCCAAGCAAATAATTTGGATTCCCTTTAAATTCAGAGTAAGCACATGAAGCCCCGATAGTTATGAAATGGAAGTCAAATTCTTTAGATAAAATTGCTTTAGCAAAAGTAGAATTCATTAGAGTATTCTGCAACAGAATTTCATTAGAATTAATAATTAAATTATCTCCAGTTTTTTGAAAAACTGCACAATTAATAACAAAATTGAATTTTTTATTTTGTCTTAAGAACTCAACAAGAGAATCACCTTTTGTTAAATCACACTCTTCTCTACTCGGGCATGTTGTATCGTACCCTGCCGATGATAACTTACTTTTCAAAACGGATCCGAGATATCCACCTGCACCTAATAATAAAACCCCCATCTAGTTACCTCTGAAATTTTGAATATACCAATTAATAGTATTTTCCAGACCAACTTCAAATGATGAAAATTGAAAGTCGGGAAATAAGTCAAAAAATGCTTTATTGGAAACCTTCCTCAGAGTTATATCTGATACATCGGCACCCTTAAATTTAAATCGTATATCGGTGTCAACAAGAGCTTCAACGGATTGTGCTAATTCTTTAATTGATATAAATTGGTGGTTGGAAATATTTATAATTCCTACTGATTTTTCTGCGAGCATTTCAAAAATACGTATTAGATCAGGAACATATAAAAATTCTCTCTTTTCCAGTCCTGTTCCGAACGCATCGATTTCCCCAGATTTTTTACTAAGCGCTTTCATTATGAACGCTGGAAGCACATGGGCACTTTCCAAATTTAATGTGGCATTAGGTCCGTACAATCCCGGGATTCTAGCGACACTATAGTCAGTACCCAACCTTTTACAGCTCTCAATAAAGATTTGCTCTTGATGAAGTTTTGCCGAAGCATAAAAAAATTCTCCTTGTGGAAAAGAAGCAGGATGAAGAACTTCACTTTCTAAGGAAATTTTATCAGTCGCTCCATAGACCGCAAATGAACTAGTTAATATTGCTCTCTTAGGGGGCGATTGAATTAACAGATTCATGAAGCTAAAAAACGCTTCCATATTTTTTGTATAAACATCAACTGGATTTTCTCTATAGAATTTTGGGCTATAGCGCATCGATGCGCAAAAAATATAAGTGGTTTCGTTGGCATTCTCTTTTAAGAGAACCTTTAAAGCATCTAATTTTTTATCATTCTCATGCTTAAAATCATAAATTCTTTTACTAGATATCCCAATCACATGGTCATTTTTTGAAAATGCCTTTGACAAACTCGATCCGAGGAATCCTGTAGATCCAAAAACAACGACCATTGGCTTAGTCCTTCATAAAGACGGCATCAATTATTTGGGCAGGAAATTTATTGTGATTAAGTCTCGGCACTCTAATAATATCTTGTAATTTAAACCCTTTTTGCGTCAGGATATTAAAAATTTTAGTAAAATTATCTCCTCCAGGAAAATCTGCATCAAGTGAGCATTCGCAAATTACTATTTTTGTCAAAGATAAAAGGGCCTTCGCGCCCATTAGCGCAGGAACCTCACTACCTTCTATATCTATCTTAAGTAATACTCCTTTTTGTAGCCGATCGAAAGGAACTAATTGATCTAATGGCTTAGTGTGTAACTCCTTTATCTCGACTCTACCCTCCGGTTGATCTTTGCGTTCGCCAAGCGTTGACAAATAGGGTTGGTCAATATAGTGCTTATAGTGGACAATTTTTTCAATGTCACTAACTGCAGAGATCCGGTATTCGCCTGACTTAGTCGATAGATATTTTTCGTAGGTAGCTATATATTTATCATTAGCATCAACTAAAATCGAGTATGCCTCTGGCTGCGAATCATGCAGGGTATGAAAGTCATCAGCAGCGCCTACATCAACTATCGCCCCTACTTCTGGAAGGGTTTTTAAATATTCAAGATTCCATCCAACATTTACTTTACCCACTCGGTTTAATAATTCTTTATCTTCTGAGTGATGAGGTCCAAAATATTCAATATCGAAACTATCTAAAAGATTTTTTTTCTGTAATGTTTTATTTTTCATAACGTTACTCTTAATGTTATTTCCATTCTTCTTTTCTTGAGTTCTTCCAATCCTTAAAACTTTCCTCAAAACTATACTTCCACAGATAGCCTTCTTTTATCAAAAGCGAAGGCTTTACATAATTTTTTCTCCTAAGCTTTTCAACTCGCACAGGATGTAATGACTTTAAAGTTTGAGACACTAAAGAAATTGGATATATTAAATACGACATAAATAGGAGTAATCCATAAGGGATAGAAATTGTAATACTTTTATTACCCCTCACTGAGTCAATGGCTTCGGCGTAATCCTGAAATGTCGGACAATCCCAATAGGAAAGATTGGCTAATGTCACTTTCATTTTTGAGAGCTTCGACCATTCCAATAACCAAAGCGTTGCATTACATAACTCTTTAATATAAATACCTGCTTTTTCTACATCTTTATTTCCGGCGTAAATGGCAACCCTGTACTTTAGCATTTTGATTAACCGAGTTACATTTCCTCCCTCTGTAGGACCATATACCACTCCAGGCCGAATTATCAATAAATGCCTATCAGAATTAGTGGAGCACCATGTTCTATGGATGTGCTCAGCTACCAGTTTCGAACTTCCGTAAGCTGAATCAGGACAAGTAATAGTGTCTTCATCTTTAATAGAAGTATTTAATGTGCCATATGGAGAGATTGAACTAGAAAAAATGATACTCTGACATGAAACCTTGTTAGCCCACTTTGTTATATTCTGCGCACCAGATATATTAGTTTCAAAATACTCATAATGCTCATGCCCTGGCTCTCTGTGAATCGCAGCAAAGTTAAAAATGAAGTCGAAATTTTCATTCTCATTATAATAGATAGGCTGTCTTACATCGCAAAACACTATTTCGCATTTGGCATTATCGATAATCCTTCGTCGATAAGAATCTAGAGTGTCGTAATTGGAAACATCAAATAATACTATGCTTGCTTCAGGAAATACCTCATGGATGTGTTGAACCATATGCACTCCCATAAAACCAAGACCACCAAAAATCGCTACCTTATTCACTAATCTCTCTCACAAACAAATTTAAATAACTGAAAAATACTGGTTCTTAAGTACTGTGAGCATCTTAACTTCACAAAATTTATCACGTAATGTTAATAGGCCGTTTTGCCTATACTTGTTTATAAGATCTTCGCTCGAATTAATAATTTTATCTATAAGGTGAGCATATCTTTCAGCTGAATTATCTTTGCATATAAACCCATTATAACCGTCTGATATAACCTCCGAAGTACCGCCAACACCTGAGCATATGACAATCACACCGTTATTGAGCGCTTCAAGAATGACATAACCTAGTGACTCAAATCTAGAAGGCACAATAAGAATATCTAATTTTTTCAATTTATCTACAATTTTGGAGACATTTCCATGAAACGTAATCGGAACATTTCTTAAAGCAGTTTTTGCTTCAAGGTCCTCTTGAAGTGGTCCTGATCCAAAGATATGTCCCTCTATTTTTTTTTCAAATACCCGATTATATTTATCAATAGCTTCAACAAAAATATCTGGCCCCTTTTCTATTCTTAGCTCCCCAATAAAACCAATTTTTTTGGAAAATTTACGTGGCTCAACATAATCTTCACAACGAACACCGTTAAAATTAATAATTTTATTATTTATCATTGCAACTTTAGTTTCAAAAGCTCGAAGAGAGTATTCTGATTCAAAAACGAAAAAAGTAGTCCATTTAACCATTAAGTATTCAACGATTAAATAAAAACGTGTAATTAACTTTGATCGATTTGCATGCAGTGAGCCTCCATGTGGAGTATAAATAGTGTTAGTTCTTGTAAGTCGACCTACGACCCTCCCCAAAATACCTGCCTTGGCTCCATGGCAATGAATAATATCAATCTCATATCTCTTTACAAATTTGGCAATTTTAAAAATATTATATGCATCCGTTAGCCAAGGTATTTTACGAATAGGTAATGCAAGTGAAACTTTAATATTATCATCGATCAAACTTTTATTTTTTGTAAATTCAGCATCACTCGCTAAATTCGAATAAATGCAGTAATACTCTAGATTCTTCTTGCTATCATCTAACAGTATTGACTCAACATGTTTTCGTATACCTCCAACTGGCATTGTTAGAAGCTGAAGTACTTTTAACATAATTTTTATGTTATCTGTTGACGAGCAAGCTTGCTATTAAGGTTTTTGTTTTTCGCTAACTCGAATCTCTCTGGTGTCCCAACATCCAAAAAAGACGAATTAATTATTTTCACTTTAAATTTTGATCTATTTTTTGAGACTATATCCTTCTCAAAATTTATATCTTTACTAGTGTAATCCAACAACTCCAGCATTCTTTTGGAAAGTATCGCAACACCTGAATAAACGAAACCTTCTTGTTTTTTCATATCTATTTTTTTTTCATTGAATCGGGTTAGTTTGAAATCTAAATCAAACTCCACGGAGCCATAATCCTTAATATTTGGTACATGGGCACAAAAAATTATATTTCCTAAAGATAAGTCTTGTTGGTCAACTTCATTTATAAAAGAAAAATCTATAAGAGTATCCCCGTTCATTATCGCAACATGTTCAGTTTCATGGTGATAACGACTTTCTAGGAGAGCTCCGCCTGTTCCCTTTGACGATGTCTGAACTAAAACCTCAATAGCATGACCGTTAAATGACTTTTCTTTGTAATGAGCTTGGAAATCTTTAGGCCGATATTTGGCTAGTAAGGCTATCCTTTTAACAGAAGGCTGAGCAGATAGATTTCTGATAATAATATCCAAGAGAGGAGTTCCATTTATATCAACCAGCGGCTTCGGTTTATCTCCCGAAATTTTTTTTAATCTAGTTCCTTGTCCTCCACATAAAATATAAGTGTCAAATAGGTTATTCATTTTTAAAAATTGCCCTTTCAACTAAACCACACAACAAGTGGCCAATCAAAATATGGCTCTCCTGAATTCGTGCGGTGTTTGAACTAGGCACTTTAAATGCCTCATTCCAATCCTCAACATTACTCGCTTTAGTCGAGGTCAATAATACCGAGTAGATTTTTTTTTCAGCGCAAATTGAAGCACATTTCATTATGTTAGGAGACATTCCTGAAGTTGTTATTCCTACAAAAATATCCCCTTCGCTTCCTAGAGACATCAATTGTCTAGAAAATACATTTTCATATCCAAAATCATTTCCAATGGCTGTCAATGCGGAAGTATCTGTAGTAAGAGCTACCGCAGCTAAAGGAGCTCGATTAAACTCAAATCTACTTGTAAACTCAGCTGCAATATGTTGACAGTCAGCTGCACTTCCACCATTTCCAGCAAGAATTATCTTGTTGCCTTTTAAAATGCATTTTTCCATTAACTTTGCAAGATCATGGAGTTGCCGCAAAGCTTTCTTGGATTTAAGGATGTTTTCTTTAACAGTAATACTCTCTCGAATAGAATCTTCTAGATAGAATTCTTTCATGTTAATTTTCCCTAGATGCTATTTTGTTGAAATTTGAAATTGCAGTAAATCTACAATTTCGAGATTTGTTAAATTCCTCTAACTTTTCTCTTTCCTCTCGACATTTATTTATCAGGAAACCCTTTCTTAAGCCAAAGTTATAAGCCGCTTCAATGTCACTCAATTTATCTCCAACTACAAGTGACTGAGATTTGTCTATGTTATATTCTTCAGCTGCCATTTCAAATAAACCAGGTTTGGGTTTTCGACAATCGCAATTCACACGCAGATCTTGAATCGTAGCATAAGGGTGATGAGGACAAAAATATAACTCCTTGATAGAAATTCCATGCTCTTCTAGTTGACTGCATAAACCTGCATTAAAATAATGCATCTGATCCAACGAGAATTTTTCCTTAGCTATGCCCGCTTGATTAGTAACTATTATATATTCATAGAGTTCCTGATAACTGCGCATAAAATCAATTACACCATCAACGAAAACCAAATTTTCTAATTTATGAGAATAACCTTCATCGACATTTATAGTCCCATCACGATCAAAAAAAATGTATCGCTTAGAGCTATTTCTATACGTTCCCATAATTCATGGCCTTAAAGGTCTTATAATAGTTAGCCAGCTCTTTTATACCCATATCTAAACTGTAATTCGGCCTCCAACCTGTAGCCTCCAATTTATCATTGGAAACGAGATAATCCCTCTTATCTGGATCCTCGCCTATGTCTGCTTCAATTACACGAAAACCGGGAAAAATATCTTTTATTTTTTCACAAAGCTCAATTTTTGTTAAATTAGCTGAGGATAATCCAAGATTATAAACTTCACCTTTCATAGTTGAACAATTTTCTATTGCATAAATAAAAGCTCCTGCAACATCACGCACGTGAATAAAATTTCTTCTGAAATGCCCCTCGAAAAGGACGATACATCCATCCTTAAATGCTCTGTATACAAATTCATTTACCATCAAATCTAACCGCATCCTATGGCTAGAACCAAACACAGTTGCTAACCTAAAAGCGATACCATTTCTCATGACTACTTGTTGTTCAGCCCTGACTTTCGTTTCTCCATAAATAGAAATGGGATTTAACGGGCTTTCTTCAGTGCAAATATCTTCACCATCATTCATAATGCCATAACCACTATTTGTGTTAGGATAAATAACTAGGACTTCTGAGGGTACGCTTTCACAAAGATTTTTTACACTTTCATAATTTAACATTTCCGCTAAGGTTGGATGTCTTGCACATAAAGGAGCGCCAACTAATGCAGCAAGAGGAATAATAACATCAACTCCCTTTAAGTGAGGTTTGACCTTATCGATATCAAGGACATCAACTCTGACCGCTTCAAAATCGGCATACTGTGCAGCATAAGACATACTACTTTCAACCCTATCAAATAAATCTAAGACTTTTACTGCATAGTTTTTCTTCAACAACTCCTCAGTCAATACAGATCCAATATAGCCGGCACCGCCAATAACTAAAACTTTTATTTTATTGTTCAACTTCTTTCTGTTGTATTTACTTTAGTTTATCGAATGTTGTATTTTTATTTCAATATTTTTTTTTATTAAATTTATTTTTGTTAAGTAATATTCGAAGTTTTGACTTGAAAGATTATTTTCTACTCTTTTGGTCTAGTTAATTTTGTATTTAGTTCCAGCCAGTATTTTATAATTCCTTTAAAAGCTTGGTACCCGGGGCCGGACTTGAACCGGCACGATATCACTATCGAGGGATTTTAAGTCCCTTGTGTCTACCAATT
>MDTG01215095.1_pt1 | contig 16771 bp, 13 predicted proteins | sample 811421 | NCBI WGS metagenome assembly MDTG01 (sample SAMN05326645, study PRJNA326480) | marine metagenome | isolation source: seawater | place: Pacific Ocean: South East | collected 2011
ACTCTGAACCGGCACGAAATGCACAACACGAAGCAGCTCTAAAATTGTTTCTTACAAAATTTGGCCCTGAAGTCGCAGCAGAGGCAGCAGATTTAAGACCTATTTCATTTTCTGATCAGTGTGACACGATGCTTAGTACCCGCCCGCAAGTTATTTCTTCAATCATGGGACTGTTTCCATCGGATTTTGTTAAAAAAATGAAAAATGACGGAATAAAATGGTTTGCAACTGTTACATCAGTTGAAGAAGCGTTGATGGCTGAAAAAGCGGGAGCAGATGCTTTGGTTGTACAAGGCTTGGAAGCAGGTGGGCACAGAGGAAATTTTTTTTCTAGTTACAACCACTCCGCGGGGTTAGTTGCTCTTGTGCCTGCTGTTTGTGATGCAGTTACTGTCCCTGTGATTGCAACTGGTGGTATTGCAGATAGCCGTGGGATTTCAGCTGCCTTGATGCTGGGAGCGTCGGCTGTCCAAATTGGAACTGGATTTTTGCGAACACCAGAAGCCTCGATAGCGCCAGCATGGTCGGAGGCGATAAAGAAAACACGTCCTGAAGACACAATAATCACTACATCATTCTCCGGAAAACCGGGTCGTGCTATTGAAAATCAATATATTATAGCAGCTCATGATGACTCCAGCCCAGTCCCCGCTCCCTTCCCAATTCAACGTTCTCTTACAAGGGAAATGCGGGAACAAGCAACAAAATCAAATAATATTGATAACATGCAAGCTTGGGCTGGGCAGGCTGCGGCTTTAGCACAGTCCAAGACTGCACAAGAATTAGTTACACAGATATGGACAGAGGCACAGGAACTTTTTGCATAGCTCTTTGGTCGCATATTTTAATTAGTGTTAAAAACAAAACCTATGATTCAGAAAGTATCTTTGAAAAGTTTAGAAGATTTGATAACTATGCATATAATAAATTTTGTTCCTGCATTCACAATAATAGTTTTCTTAAATGCTTGCATTTCTGACGATCGTTCGATCTTAGCAATGGCAGAGGATGAGTTTTTGGATTGCGCATCTTTAGAAGCAGAAATGGACTTAGCTGAAGATATGGGTGACCACGCACCGGCCCGCCGTAAACATATAAGGTCATTGCAAAAGCAAAATCAGTGCATTTCTAAGCCCAACATTTCAATGTCATTCTCTTATACGAAATTCTTTTAAAATTAATGCTTTGACAACTTCCTGCCCAGCTCTGGTCTTCGTTACAAAAAAAATATTTAATTAATCCATTATATTTTTCACCCGGTGATTTTATGTCACTGAATAAACCATTGGAAATTTCATAAAAAAGGGATCCTAATCTGGTCACTTAACCACACTAAGATCCCTTAAGATGGTGAGCGGTACAGGATTCGAACCTGTGACCCAGTGATTAAAAGTCACTTGCTCTACCAACTGAGCTAACCGCCCTCAAAAGGTCAACCCCAGTTAAACAAAAAGGGCAGACTGCGACAGGTTATAGAGTTCTTAGTAAACAGTGTAAACCCCAAAACTGCACAAAATTTTAGACGGTTGTAGGGGGTATCATGACCCTTCGAGGTGCGCTCACAATTAGGAAATAAAACGCAGATTTTATCCGCTAAAATAACGATTTATTCGTTCTTCAACCTCAACTGGAACAAAAGACGAAATATCCCCGCCAAATTTGGCAATTTCCTTTACCAGTGATGAAGCAACAAAATGCTGGTTTTCAGAGGCGGTTAAAAAAATTGTCTCGAGATTACCTTTCAGGCGACGATTAGCACTAGCCATTTGAAATTCATATTCGAAATCAGACACCGCCCTAAGACCACGAATAATAAAATCTGCTTTAACTGTTTGCGCAAAGTCAGTTAATAAACCTGTAAAGCTTTTTACTATTATTTCTTTGTTTTTGTGATATTTATTTTGCGATAGAAGCATTTGTTCTTGGATTATTTCTAGCCGCTCATTAAGTGAAAAGATCGGTGATTTCGCGCTATTTTCTGCAACGCCAATTACCAGTATGTCACAAATATGGCTGGCCCGTGTCATAATATCCAAATGCCCAAGGGTTAGCGGGTCAAACGTACCAGGATATAATCCTATTCTCGACATTATGGCGTCTCATCTTTATCGGATGGTGTTTTACTTATGCTTGTCTCTTTGCCGGTGAGAACCGGTTTATTCTGCAATGTTTGCACCCTGTCAAGGTTGGCAGCTTCGACGATGGCCGTATTTTCTTCGTCATCATCAGTTTCAGCATCTCTAATAATGCCAACGGAAACAACTTTTTCTGCATCATCAACTTCAAACAAACGCACGCCTTGTGTTTTCCGGCCTGCCACTCGAATAGTATCTCCTTCGCCGCCATCAACGCGAATTCGGATAACTTTTCCGGCATCTGTGACCAGCATTAATTGGTCTCCAGCAAATACCGTAAATGAGGCAACTACCAATCCGTTGCGGGCAGAGGTTTCAATATTGGCAACTCCCTGTCCACCCCGACCTGTACGACGATAATCACCGACTGATGTCCGCTTTCCATAGCCGTTTTCTGTAATAGACAGGACAAATTCATGCATCGGGTCACGTATAACACACATTGAGACAAGATAATCCTCATTCAGCAAACGCATACCGCGCACGCCAACAGAGCCGCGCCCTTTAAAAACCCGGACTTCATCAACCGCAAAGCGAATGGCCTTACCATTGCGCGAAGCAAGCAATACATTATCAGCATCCTGACAAGGCAGTACACCGATAAGATTATCATCTTCATCCAATTTCATGGCAATTTTACCATTGCGCATAATATTGGTGAAATCGGAGAGCAGATTGCGACGAATATTACCTTTTGCTGTTGCAAATAGGATATTTAGGTTTTGCCAGCTTGCCTCATCTTGCGGCATTGGCATAACCGTTTGAATCGTCTCTTCCGGAGCAATTGGTAACATATTTACCATTGCTTTACCGATTGCTTGCGGTGAAGCTACTGGCAATTTGTAACATTTCAGCTGATAAACCATGCCTTTAGAAGTGAAAAACAAAATAGGGGTATGAGTGTTGGCAACAAACAGACGCGTTACAAAATCTTCCTCGCGCGTTTTCATTCCAGTTCTGCCCTTACCGCCGCGCCGCTGGGCTCGGTAATCTGACAAGGCAACGCGCTTGATGTAACCGCGATGGCTGACGGTAACCACCATGTCTTCTTGTTGTATTAAATCTTCATCATCTTGATCCGCTAGCGCATCCGATATCTCTGTGCGGCGCGGATTGTCGAGACGTTCATGGGTAGCTTTCAACTCCTCTAATACCACAGCTGTAAGACGAGCACTGCTAGAAAGAATTTCGAGATAGTCTTCTATCTGGTTTGCCAGCTCGCGCGTTTCGTCAGCTAGCCTGTCGCGTTCCATGCCGGTAAGGCGTTGCAAGCGTAATTCTAGAATTGCGCGCGCTTGTATTTCGGACAGATAATAATGGCCATCTATCACTTTATGACCCGGGTCATCAATTAGTGATATAAAGACTTCCACCTCAGAAGCTGGCCATGCTTTAGCCATTAAATCATTTCGAGCTTGCTCCGCATTTGGTGCATTTTTTATTAGCTCAATGATTTCATCTATGGAGGCCAGTGCAACCAGCAGGCCCGCCAAAACATGCGCTCTATCCCGCGATTTAGAGAGCAAATAACGTGTCCGGCGGGTAATTACCTCCCGGCGAAAACTACAAAACGCATCTAAAACTTCGCGGAGGCTCATCTGTTGCGGACGTCCATTATGCATCGCTAGCATATTCACCGCAAAACTGGTTTGCAGTCTTGTATGGCGATAAAGCTGGTTAAGTACGACATCGCCTGACACATCCCGCTTAATTTCTATCACCACCCGCATGCCTTTACGATCAGACTCATCGCGAATATCAGAAATACCTTCGATAGTCTTTTCGCGCACCAACTCGCCAATTCGCTCCAGCAATTGTGCTTTGTTTACCTGATAGGGAATTTCTGTGATGATAATTTGTTCCCGATCTTTGGCAGTGGTTTGCACCTCTGCCCTCGCGCGCATCATTACCGAGCCTCGGCCTGTTCTAAACGCATCACGGATTCCAGCTCTTCCCATGATTAGTGCGCCAGTTGGAAAATCTGGACCAGGTACAAGCTCCATCAATTCTTCTTCGCTTATGTCAGCGTCTTCGATTATTGCCATACAAGCGCGGATAACTTCTCCCGGATTATGCGGTGGTATGTTAGTTGCCATACCAACAGCAATCCCCCCTGCACCATTAACCAGCAAATTGGGATATTCGGCAGGTAGAACGGATGGCTCTTCTTGCGTTTCATCATAATTAGCAATAAAATCAACAGTATTTTTATCAATATCACGAAGTAGTGATTCTGCTGCCCTAGCAAGGCGTGATTCGGTATATCGCATGGCCGCAGCTGGGTCGCCATCGACCGAGCCAAAATTGCCCTGCCCGTCTACCAGCGGTAAACGCATCGAGAAATCTTGTGCCATGCGAACCATCGCTTCATAAATGGAACTATCCCCATGCGGGTGATAGTTACCCATCACATCCCCGACGATACGCGCAGATTTGCGTGGCGGCCTCGACCAGTCGTAATTTCCCTCCATCATTGCATATAAAATACGCCGATGAACGGGCTTTAATCCATCACGCACGTCTGGAAGCGCACGTGAAACGATAACACTCATCGCGTAATCGAGATAAGAGCGCCGCATCTCATCTGAAATTGAGATTACAGGACCAGACTCCACGGGTGGCAGGGTCGAATCAGACAAAGAAGTTTTCCCATTCCCAAAAAAAGAAAATTACTCAACATTTATACCATATCAAGCGGCTGAAACACCAGATATAGTTACAAAAGAGTTATTTTTTTAATAAAAATAAGGATGGGTCAAAAAAACGTTCTAAAAGGGGATGTCATCATCCAAATTATCACCACCAGCTAAGGGTGGCGGGCTCATTTGCTCATTAGATGCCATAGCAGGCTGAACTCCACCCATATCACTCGCAATAGCACCACCCATGCTTTCTTGACGACTGCCTAGAAGTGTTAGCTCACCGCGATAACGTTGCAGAACAATCTCGGTGGTATATTTCTCAACTCCTTGCTGGTCTGTCCATTTGCGGGTCTGGAGCTGACCTTCTATGTAAACAGTGCTACCTTTGCGTAGATATTGCTCCGCAATTCTAGCAAGGTTTTCGTTAAAAATAACAATGCGATGCCATTCAGTTTTTTCACGCTGTTCACCTGAATTACGATCTTTCCAACGCTCTGATGTCGCAATAGACAGATTGACAATTTTCATGCCTTCTTGGGTGCTTCTCACTTCTGGGTCACGCCCCAAATTCCCAATAAGCGTTACTTTATTTACACTACCAGCCATCTATCAAGCTCCCAAGCGTTCTTTAATTAATTTTTAATAGCAATTATATTTTCGAAATTGCCTTTCCATACCTCACACTAGCACAGTTCACAACTTGCAAAACAGAAGAGTTATTTTTTTTTAAAATATAGCTGTTTGACGATTAAATTGCTTTATATTGAAGCTACTATTCATAGATAAAATATGCTGTCTGGTGCAATTTTCGAATGAGCGTTGTCGGTAGATTTGGCGTAGATATAAGTAAATAATTATTTATAGGCGTTGATAATGACGAAAAAGACAGGTTTTGATCAAAGTACCCGCTATATCAGGGTCCGCGGCGCGCGTGAACATAATTTGCGCGACGTTAATGTAGACCTGCCGCGTGATAGTTTGGTAGTAATAACCGGACTTTCAGGTTCAGGTAAATCTAGCCTTGCTTTTGATACCATTTATGCGGAAGGCCAGCGCCGATATGTCGAATCGCTTTCTGCGTATGCACGCCAATTCCTAGAGATGATGCAAAAGCCAGATGTGGACCTTATTGAAGGGCTGTCGCCAGCAATCTCTATCGAACAGAAAACCACGTCACGTAATCCCCGTTCGACCGTTGGAACAGTTACCGAAATTTATGATTATATGCGGTTGTTGTGGGCTCGCGTTGGAGTGCCATATTCTCCCGCAACCGGCTTGCCAATTACGTCACAAACTGTCAGCCAGATGGTAGATATAATTTTAGGCATGGACGATGGTACACGCCTTTATTTGCTTGCTCCTGTGATACGCGGACGCAAAGGGGAATATCGCAAGGAAATGGCCACATGGTTGCAAAAGGGGTTTGCCAGGGCTCGTATTGATGGCGAATTCTACGAGCTAGATAACCCGCCTGCCCTAGATAAAAAGAAAAAACATGATATAGAGATTGTTGTAGATCGGCTGGTCATCAAAAAAGAACAAGAAACGTTAGCAACGCGATTGGCTGATTCGCTAGAAACGGCGATAGAATTGGCAGACGGATTGACCTTTGCTGATGATGCAAAAACTGGCCAACGGTCAGTATTTTCTGCGCGTTTTGCGTGCCCTATATCTGGCTTTACCATTGATGAGGTTGAACCGCGCCTATTTTCCTTCAATAATCCGTTTGGTGCTTGTCCTTCTTGTGATGGTTTGGGAGTTTCATCGCATTTTGAAGAACAGCTTATCGTACCGGATACTGATTTAACTTTGCGCGGCGGGGCGCTTGCACCATGGGCAAAGACCACTTCGAAATATTATCTCCAAACATTAGAAAGTCTTGCCCAGCATTATGGCTTTTCAATCGATGTGCCTTTCTGTGACCTCGACAAAAAAATTCAGCAGGTCTTGCTTTTTGGCAGTAATAATGAAGCGGTACAAATGGTCTATGACGACGGCTTACGCTCTTATAAAACCTCCAAGCCGTTTGAGGGCATTATTCCCAACCTGACCCGTCGCTTTATTGAAACTGAGTCAAATTGGGTGCGAGACGAGCTTGACCAGTTTCGTGCTATCCAGCCTTGTGAAGATTGTAAGGGGAAGCGGCTGAAATCTGAAGCTTTAGCGGTCAAAATTGGAGGTAAGGATATATCTGATATTTCCGCGCTTTCGATTGGCGATGCAGTTGTCTGGTTTAAGCAACTTCAGGAAAAATTATCGGCGCAGGATCAAGAAATCGCCTCACGTATTTTGAAAGAAATTAACGAAAGGCTTGGTTTTCTGGCTAATGTAGGGTTACGCTATCTAAACCTTTCGCGAAATTCTGGCACCCTTTCGGGTGGAGAGTCACAACGTATCCGCCTAGCATCACAAATTGGCTCTGGGCTGACTGGGGTTTTATATGTGTTAGATGAACCCTCAATCGGGCTTCATCAACGTGATAATGACCGCCTGCTAGCGACACTTACGCGTTTACGCGACCTCGGCAACACGGTATTGGTTGTTGAACATGACGAAGACGCCATACGCGCGGCAGATTATGTGGTCGATATGGGACCCGGTGCGGGAGTACACGGCGGCACAGTGGTGGCTGAGGGCGTGTTATCGGATATTCTCACCAATCCTGCCTCTCTTACAGGGCAATATTTAAGTGGTGCGAAGGAGATTACCGTCCCCGCAAACCGCCGGAAGTTTAATAAAAAACGAAGTCTTACGGTGAAAGGCGCAACGGGCAACAATCTAAAATCTGTAAACGCAGAAATTCCTCTAGGTGTGCTGACATGCATTACTGGCGTATCTGGTGGCGGCAAATCGACGCTAATCCTGGAAACCTTGTGGAAAGCATTGTCACGGCGGTTACATAAAAGCCGAGAAATACCTGCCCCACATTTACAAATTGAGGGCATAGAGCTTCTTGACAAGGTGGTGGATATTGATCAGTCGCCTATTGGTCGCACCCCACGCTCTAATCCAGCTACCTATACAGGCGCTTTTACCCCAATTCGCGAATGGTTTGCGGGGTTGCCAGAAGCTAAATCGCGTGGCTACAACCCCGGCCGCTTTAGCTTTAATGTCAAAGGCGGCAGATGTGAGGCCTGCCAAGGCGATGGTGTCATTAAAATTGAGATGCATTTTCTGCCAGATGTTTATGTGACCTGTGATAGTTGCAAGGGACGTCGGTATAATCGTGAAACTTTGGAAATATTATGGCGTGGCAAATCAGTAGCAGATGTTCTTGATATGACAGTTGAAGAAGGTGTTGACTTTTTCAAAGCCGTACCATCCATACGTGATAAGTTGCAAACAATGTTGCGAGTTGGGTTGGGTTATGTGCGCATTGGTCAACAAGCTACGACTCTATCAGGTGGGGAAGCTCAGCGAGTAAAACTATCAAAGGAATTATCTAAACGAGCAACAGGGCGCACGGTTTACATTCTAGATGAACCTACCACTGGTCTGCATTTTGCTGACATTGCAAAATTACTAGAAGTTTTGCATGAGCTGGTCGAAGCAGGTAATACGGTCATTGTCATTGAGCACAATCTGGATGTGATTAAAACCGCAGATTGGATTATTGACCTTGGGCCGGAAGGCGGTGATGGCGGCGGCGAAATTGTTGCTACGGGCACACCAGAGAAGGTCGCAGAAGTTATGGACTCGCATACTGGGTCTTATTTAGCACGTTTGCTAAAACCAGCGCGTGCGAACAGAAAAAAGGTATCTTAATGGCGACGAATACCCCTCTTCATATTATTGGTGGCGGCCTGGCCGGTTCTGAAGCAGCGTGGCAGGCAGCCGAGCAAGGCGTTCGGGTAATTTTGCATGAAATGCGCCCAGAGCGTCCAACAGATGTTCACAAAACGCATCATTTAGCGGAACTAGTTTGCTCTAACTCTTTTCGTTCTGATGATGCTACCGCCAATGCCGTGGGGGTGCTTCATGCGGAGATGCGGATGCTGAACTCTATTGTTATGAAAGAAGCGGACATCGCCGCGGTTCCGGCTGGCGGTGCGCTCGCGGTTGATAGAGATATTTTTGCCCAAGGGGTTGAAAAAAAATTATGCGCGCACCCTAATATTACGTTACAACGTGGGGAGATAACGGGCTTGCCAGATGATGAATGGCATAACGTGATTGTTGCCACAGGCCCGCTTACCTCGGATCCGCTTGCAGCGGCTTTACACACGGTAACAGGCGAGAATAATTTAGCCTTTTTTGATGCGATTGCCCCCATTGTTCACGCAGATAGTATAAATATGAATATTGCTTGGTTTCAATCGCGCTATGACAAAACCAGCGCCATTGGTGATGGCAAGGATTATATCAATTGCCCTATGAGCAAAGAGCAATATGAGCATTTTTTGGACGAGATATTGGCGGGCGAGAAGATGTCCTTTCATGAATGGGAGGAAAACACTCCTTATTTTGATGGGTGCATGCCCATAGAAGTGATGGCATCCCGCGGACGGGAGACGCTACGTTTCGGCCCCATGAAGCCAGTTGGATTAACCAATGCCCATGATGGCTCGCGCCCTCATGCGGTTGTGCAGTTGCGGCAAGACAACCGGCTGGGAACTCTTTTCAATATGGTAGGATTTCAGACCAAGCTGAAATATGGCGAGCAGACGCGCGTTTTTCAGCTTATTCCTGGGCTAGAGACTGCCCGATTTGCCCGTCTTGGCGGCCTGCATCGCAATACTTTTATAAACAGCCCTCGCTTGCTTGATAATCAGCTTCGTTTGCATAAAATGCCGCGCTTGCGTTTTGCTGGCCAGATCACTGGTGTTGAGGGCTACGTTGAATCTGCTGCTATTGGCGGTCTAGCAGGACGAATGGCTGCAGCAGAAATATTAGGTGGGCAGTGGGATGCCCCTCCCCAAATTACCGCTCATGGCGCCCTGTTACGGCACATTACTGGCGGAGCAATGGCAGATAGTTTTCAGCCTATGAATGTTAATTTTGGCTTATTTCCTGAACTTGATGCTAGTGATAATAAAACTGGCAGGAGAAAACTGAGAGGGAGGGATAGGAAAGCGGCGTTTGCTAGCCGCGCACTAAAGGCTATGCAGGGCTGGTCAGGCAATAGATCATTAGATATCGAAGCTCTTTTTTCCCCTGATGATGAGGCTAAACGTTCGGCTTAGAAATTATCTGCCAGATAATTTTGAATAGAATAAGGTTGTCCAAAGTAATTCCAGAGTCGGGTCCGCGCCGCGCTAAATAGGCAAGAATAATTAAAAATTCAGCACCTTTGCCATAAATTTGGTAAATCTGGCGTGCGCTTGGTATTTCGGAAGGGGTATAACCTTTACGGCTATCATATAAGGCAGCACCAATCTGCTGAGCTACCTTCTTTTCCTCAAACCCGCATAGTTGAGAACAAATTGTTAGAATCTCTGACCAGCATGCTTGACCTGCTTTTTGGCAGGTTTTTTGCCCATTTTTTTGGTGGCTTTCTGGGTGTGCTTCAGCATAAACTTGCCAACGCTGAATTAAGCTGTTGATTTGCGAGCGGCTAAAATATCCTGCAGAAATATGACGTTTTAATTGGCTTAGCAGAGGCGGACCATCCTCTTTTCCACTGCTATTAATTTGATCTTCCCACCATTTCAGGCGGATAAGCGCCAACATCGGTTCTGAGGCTTGGGCAAGAATAAAATCAAATTCCAAGCCAAGCGATAAGATATTGGCTAAAAGCTCGCGTTGCCGACAATTTTGAAAAAGCAAACTATAGCTTAAAATCGGCGCATTGGTGCGTAGGGATTTCCAAATATCATTATCTTTCATGGACCTTTAGCGTTTCTAGTCAACCGGCAGAAGACCGACTGCTGCAGACCGTCCCTCAGTGAGAAGCACATTCCATGTCCGGCAGGCGGCAGGTGTTGTCATAACCTCAAGACGAATGTTCTTCCCTTTGAGTGCTCGCGCAAGCTCAGGCAAATGGCTATCAGCGTGCGCGCCCACCCCTAAAATGACAAGCTCGGTGAGCTGGCCAACTTTTGCTTCAAGGATACTGTGATTTTTGCGTGTTGCGAGCTTAGTTACAACAGCATCTGCGGTTATTTCCATAAGCGAGGTCACATTCCAACTTAATGTCGAACGCGGGAGAACAAATTGGGCACCATCATAGGTTTGACCCGCTATACGAAATTTGCCGCCACCATAGCCATGTATAATTTGTAGCTGACCGTCATCGGGGAATTCTTGAACTGATATCAGCGGGTCATGTTTGTCTGTGGTTTTTTCGGCCATCAGCTGTTTTAGCGCTCATATTCTGGTATGGGTATTTGGTTATCTTCATCATCATTGCGTTTTAGATCAAAGCGGGAAAGAAGCCCCACTGCAATAAATATAGAAGAATAGGTCCCGATTGTGACCCCCCATAACATTGCAAGTGCAAAATCACGTAAAACAGCTCCACCAAAAAGGATAATCGCTATCAGCGCAATCGCGGTGGTAACAGAGGTCATGACTGTACGGGATAGTGTTTCATTCAGAGATTTATTTAAAATCTTTGGCTGTTCCCATGATTTATATTTGCGCAAATTCTCGCGCACGCGGTCAAACACAACGACTGTGTCATTGATGGAGTAGCCGGCTATCGTCAAAATCGCTGCCAGCGTTGCCAAATTAAATTCAAAACCTGTTAAAACGAAAAGGCCTATTGTGGTAAGCACATCATGAGTAAGCGCAAGAAACGCAGCAATCGAAAACTGCCATTCAAATCGAAACCATATATAAATCATTATCGCAAACAAGGCACAGGCAATCGCTAGCATACCTTTTTGAGCTAATTCCGCACCCACAATAGGACCAACAAATTCAGTGCGCCTTATGTCATAAGCCCCACCTAATGTATTCGTAATTTTTTCAATCGCTTGCAATTGAGCTCGCTCATCGCCTTCTTGTCTTTGCACCCGTATAAGTATATCAATGTCACTGCCAAAGCTTTGGATGGAAATGTCGCCTAAACCAAGATTTTCGAGATCGCCGCGCACAGCCGCTATATCTATAGGTGTTTTAGATTGCGCTTCAATCAAAATACCACCTCTGAAATCAATCCCTAGATTTAGACCAACTATAAAGAACAAGCCAATAGAGACCAGCACCGCTGCTATAGACGAAAGGCCAGCGGCAGGCATATATTTCAAGAAATTTAAGGACGGGGTAGAAGATACTAGCTTTAATCTGAACATAACAAATCTCTCTTAACCCTATAGTTCCAGCTTTTTCGGCCGCTTAGTATTTACCCACATGACAATCAGCAAGCGGGTAACCATTAGGGCAGTAAACATGGAGGTAGCAATACCCAGTGAAAGCGTTACCGCAAATCCTTTAATTGGGCCTGAGCCAAATACAAACAAAAACAGAGCGGCAACCAAGGTGGTTAGATTTGAGTCAATAATGGTTGATAAAGCGCGGCTATATCCCGCTTCGATAGCTTGGGCGACACGCCTGCCACCGCGTAATTCTTCTCTTACGCGCTCAAAAACAAGCACATTAGCATCCACAGCCATCCCCATAGTTAAGACAATTCCCGCTATCCCGGGTAGTGTCAGGGTTGCCTGCAGGGCCGAAAGCGCCCCTAGTATCAGGACAACATTAACAATCAGGGCAATATCCGCGAACACTCCAAAAAGCCCATAGCTAAGTAACATGTAGATGATAACAAGTGCAAGACCAACCATCGCGGCAATTTGGCCTGCGGCAACAGAGTCGGCGCCCAATCCCGGACCAACGGACCGCTCCTCCAAGATAATAAGTGGTGCAGGGAGAGCCCCTGCTCGCAAGATAAGCGCAAGCTCGTTTGTTTCTGAAACATTGAAGTTGCCCGTGATCTGGCCACTTCCAAAAATTTGCGATTGAATAACCGGGGCAGAAACAACTTTTCCATCTAAGACAATTGCAAAGGGACGCCCAATATTTTCGCCTGTTACCCGCCCAAATCGACGTGCGCCTTCAGCATTTAACTGAAAATTTACAGCCGGACTGCTGTTTTGGTCAAAACCAGCAGAAGCGTTCTCCAACAACTCCCCGCTAACCATCACGCGCTTTTCAACAATATATCCCTGTTCTCCCTCTTCAACACTCTCTAAAAGCACGCTGCCCGGTGGCACGCGTCCAGAATTACGAGCCTCTTGCGCTGTAGAACGCAAATCGACAAGCTGAAAAGTCAGCCTTGCTGTTTTGCCAATTAGTCTTTTAATGCGCTCAGGATCATCTACACCTGGCAATTGAACCAGAATTCTATCTTTGCCTTGACGCTGGATAACAGGCTCTTTAGTACCATCTGGATCTAGCCTGCGGCGAATAATTTCAATGGCTTGATCGACTGTTTGATTGGCAAGGTTTTGCAATCCATCTTTATTGAAGCGGATGGTAAATGACTGTCCAGAAGTAACAACATCAAAATCACGCCCCAAATCTGCTAATATAGCACTAATCTGGGTATTTATTGAATTATCTGTTTCATATCCGCGAAGGGCAAACCCTACGGAATCTAAATCTGCTTTCAAATTCCGAAATTTTATCTTTTTATCGCGAAGTGTTAACCGAAGATTTTCTGAAACGCTTATCATCCGCTCAGCGACTACTGCGCTAAGATCAGCTTGCAATAATAAATGGGACCCGCCTTGCAAATCAAGACCAAGATTAATAGCTTGTCCAGGTATAAAGGCTGTGCCGTCGTCATTATCCCCACGGCTAAACAAATTAGGGACGGCGTAGAGAATGCCAGTCACAACCAGCAACAAAACAATCGCTTTTTTCCATGTTTCAAACTGAAGCATATGATGAACTCGTGAAAAGATTAGAGAAGAAAAAGCGGTGAAAACCGCAAGACCCTGCAATTCTGATTACGCCTCTATTTTTTACCACCAAAAATGCCAGCCAACCCTGATGAAGACTTAGGCTCTTCTGTAACCTTGCCGCCCTTACTTTTTTTGTCGTCTTTGGCGCGTTTATCGGCGATCATGGTGCGCATGATGTTTACTCTTACATCTTTTGCGATTTCGACCTCTACCGTTTCCTGACCGTCAACTGACTTGGTAACTGTACCAACCAAACCACCAGAGGAAATAATTTTATCCCCGCGGCGAAGCTGGCTCACCATTTCGCGATGTTCTTTGGCACGCTTTTGTTGCGGGCGAATAAGGAAAAAGTAAAAAACGACGAAAATCAGGACAAAAGGCAAAAGTGAGGCTAAACCTCCACCACCACCGGCTGATTGAGCAAAAGCTGGACTGATAAGCATAATAGGAAGTCTCCATAATAAAAAAGCTGCGCATCTGGCAGCCCAAAAAGGCTTGTTTTGTTAACACAAATTTCGTTTAAAAGCCAATAATGAATGACAGTTAGAAAAAACAAGTTCACGCTTTTTTGAGATTTGCAATTTTTATCCTATCTTAGCATTTTATATCCATTCCAAGCATATTACTTTAACAGGAAATAATTGAGTTTAGGTGCTGGTTCGCTATAGTGCATGAATAGAGGCCAAATATGCGCTAGCTAAATCATGAGTTAGGGATGCAAAGCTCTGTTAGATTAAAATCACAGGCTTCTTGTATTAAATTTATCTTTCTTTTGAATGAAAATATAGAGTGTATTATGATATCTACCGATGAAAAATTGGTCCTGTTAAACCGCATCGCTGATGCGTTGGACCGCCTCGCACCGCCTAAAAATGCAGAAATAGATTTGACTGCCCATCAGGGCTATCTATGGGTTGCGGAGAAGTCAAATTTTTATCCCGTAGATGAAATTCAGCGTCTTCCTCTAGAAAGTTTGCATGGAATAGATAATCAAAAACATAGACTTCTGGTAAATACTGAATATTTTGCTAAAGGTATGCGTGCCAATAATGCCTTGCTATGGGGGGCACGCGGCACAGGCAAATCATCACTGATGAAGGCGGTTCACGGGCATCTTTTAGAAGCAGGATATGATATTGGGTTGGTTGAAATTCAGCGAGAAGACTTATCATACTTACCAGAGGTAATGGAACGCTTGGCTCGCATTGAACGTGCATTCGTTTTATTTTGTGATGACTTGGCCTTTGAACAAGATGATGTCAGCTATAAATCTTTAAAGGCGGTTTTAGAAGGTGGGTTATCTGGGCGCCCCCGCAATTTGGTTTTTTATGCAACCTCAAATCGCCGACATTTGATGCCGCGTGACATGATAGAAAATGAAAGAACTACAGCGATCAACCGTTCAGAGGCATCAGAAGAAAAAATATCCCTTTCTGATCGATTTGGGTTATGGATTGGATTTCATAATGTTAACCAAGACACCTATTTGAAAATGATCAGATGGTATATTGAATATTATAAAATTCCGGTTAACTTTGACTTAGCGCGCCAAAATAGCCTGACATGGGCTATGGAGCGAGGCAATCGTTCGGGTCGGACTGCTTTTCAATATATTCTTGATCTTGCCATGCAACACGGGGTAAAAATTTAACTCTGCAGGATACAAAAATTTGGGTTTTTAGTTGTTTTAGGAGATAATATCACGGGGATTAAGCGGTGTCCGGCTTTGTCGTATTTCAAAATGCAATTGTGGAGTATCCACGCGCCCGGTCATACCAACCTGACCTATGGTTGTCCCCGCCCCTAGCACATCCCCCTCTTTGACCTGAATATCGCTGAGGTGGGCATAAGCAGTAATATACCCCCCCTCATGTTTTACCAACACTAAATTCCCAAAGCTTTTTAGCCCGGTACCAACAAAAACAACCGAACCCGGCGCAGAGGTAATAACAAGCGCTCCTTCATCAGCGCTTATATTTACGCCATCGTTATGAACGCCTCTTGCCAAAGGCCCAAATTCAGCAATCACCTCCCCCTTTACAGGCCAATTAAACCCAACGCCCCCCAAGGCTGGGGCAACAAAAGATTTAGGAGGTGGTTTTGGTGCAGTGGACGATGTGGTTTGCACGGCAGGCCTTATCGTACTCGCTGGCACAGTTTCGATATCTATACCTGCAACATCTAACACCGAAAAATCTAGCTGGTCTGGGAGTAATAGACGCTGGCCGATTACCAGATTATAGGGCTCCTCTAATTCATTAAGTGCCGCTATTTGCCGCGGGCTTACAGCATAACGCTGGGAAAGTTTATATAAGTTATCTTCAATTACAACAATATGATAGCGTGCTGGTGAGAGACTCAACTGTTCTCCAATAGCTATATTAAAGGGCGGAACCAACTGATTATCATTGATAATTGATTGCGGGGTAACCTGATAGCGGTTCGCAAGACTAAAAATAGTATCCCCTGCCTGCACAATCACTTTGCCTGAAGCAGGTATCAAAGCTCGTACTTCTCGCAAGGGAGCATTTTCGAGCGGGGCAGGTTTATCACGTGTTAAAGACAGAGAGGGTAATTCTGCTATCCTGTTCTCGCAGGCGCTTATAATAACGAAGCTAACAATTAGTAAAACAGATTTGAGGTTAGAAAACTTTAAAAAGCGCTGAAATTGCTCGTGCATTATAGCTACATATCCCATTTTAGTAATTCTTTATTGCTATCAATCATCTGTTCCAGCAAGCATTGGCACGAATCTAACAGGCATTAACTCTTTTTTATCAAATCCGTGTTCTTCTCGTTTTACACGAATCAGCATTTCTTTACCAGATGGACCGATAGGCGCGATTAATATTCCCCCGATCTTAAGCTGATCAAGCAGTATTGCGGGAAATTCGGTAACTTGGCAGGTAATAATAATCCGATCAAATGGGGCTGCTTCTGGCCATCCCTTTGCACCATCGCTATGCCGGTAGGTAATGTTTGATATCTGCATATTTTTTAAACGGTTTTCTGCTGAAATCAGTAAAGGACGCAACCGTTCCAACGTGTAAACACGGCGGGATAGGCGCGATAAGATAGCCGCTTGATAGCCACTTCCAGTCCCAATTTCCAAAACTCTATGGGTCTTTTTTAACTCAAGAGCTTG
>MDTG01399717.1_pt1 | contig 16770 bp, 16 predicted proteins | sample 811421 | NCBI WGS metagenome assembly MDTG01 (sample SAMN05326645, study PRJNA326480) | marine metagenome | isolation source: seawater | place: Pacific Ocean: South East | collected 2011
TGTCTTAGACTCGTAAACGTGAGTTGGTATACCCTCAGATACTACTTTTAAAGACATTCCTTTGAACGGCTTCGCAGCATTGTGGAACCAATTTAATTCCTTCTCTCTTTCTTTGGCAGAAAGAACAGAAAGTTTAAATTCTCCGTTAGACCATTTTTTAATTGCACCTGCATGACCGTCAGCAAATGAATTAGAAATAGTTACGATAGAAAAAGAAACAGCAAAAGCTAAGATTGTTTTAAATGTTTTAAACATTATTTCCCCTATTGTTGTTTTTACTTATTAATTATATTGAAACAAAAAAAACCCAGAGTGTACAGTTCTTTAATGACCTTTTAACACAACTAAGAAGTGTATTAATTAGTAAGAGTTTTTTTGATTGCTACGGACCAGCCTTTTAAAAGTTTGTTTCTATCCTGATTTTTCATCTTTGGGCTAAATTTTTTATCTAAATGCCAATTCTTTGAAATATCTTTAAGTGATTTATAAACTCCAATTTGTAAACCGGCCATAAATGCAGCTCCTAGAGCTGTAGTTTCTTGAACTCTAGGCCTCAACACTTTTACATTAACTATGTCTGATAAAAATTGTGAGAACCAGCTATTCATAACCATTCCTCCATCTACTTTATCAATTTTTGGTCTCAAACCGTCATGTTTCATTGCTTCAAACAAATCATAAGTTTGATAAGCAACAGCTTCTATTGTGGCTCTAACAATTTCTTTTGGGCTTGTGTCTCTCGTAATACCAGTTAAAAGCCCTCTTGTATTTGCGTCCCAGTATGGTGCTCCTAAGCCTGTAAAAGCTGGAACTAAATAAATATTATTATTATCTTTAAGTGATTTTATAATTTTTTCTGTTTCTGGTGCTTTTTTAAAAAATTTCATTCTATCTCTTAACCATTGAACACCCGCTCCAGCTATAAAAATAGATCCCTCCATTGCGTAAGTAGTTTTTCCCTTAATTCGATAAGCAATTGTCGTTAGCAACCTATTTTTTGAATAAATCTTTTTACTACCTGTATTCAATAAAACAAAAGCACCTGTTCCATAAGTACTTTTAAGTGAACCAGGTTCAAAGCAACACTGTCCAATAGTTGCTGATTGTTGATCTCCTACTACACCGTTAATTGATATTGTTTTACCTGTAATTGATGGATGTGTTTGCCCAAAATCATCAGCACTATCTTTAACTTCAGGCAATATATGTTTTTTTATTCTTAGTAATTTTAGAATTGAGTCATCCCATTTGTTTGATGAGATATTATATATCATCGTTCGGCTTGCATTTGTTGCATCAGTAGCATGAACTTTTCCCCTAGTTAATCGCCAAATTAAAAAGCTATCAATTGTTCCAAACAATAATTGCTTTTTATTCATTAATTGTTTTGCCTTTGGAACGTTATCTAGAATCCATTTAATTTTTGTACCAGAAAAATACGAGTCGATTAAAAGACCAGTTTTGTTAAAAATCATTGTATCTTTATTTTGTTTTCTTAGTTTTTTACAAAATTCTTCTTGTCTTCGATCCTGCCAAACTATTGCATTATAAACTGGTTTTCCTGTTCTCTTATCCCATAGAACAGTTGTTTCTCTTTGGTTTGTAATCCCGATAGTTAGAATTTCACCTCTAAGTTTTTCAGCTTTTTGAATTACATTTTTTAAAGTTTTTATTGTTGTTTTCCAGATTTCTTCTGGGTTATGTTCTACCCAACCGCTATTAGGAAAATATTGTGTAAATTCTTTTTGTGATGAAAAAACGGGTTTTCCTTTTAAGTCAAAAAGAATTGTTCTATTAGATGTAGTTCCTGCATCGATAGAAACTATAAACTTTTTCACCTAAATGACTCCCAGTCTAATTTGAGTTTTTTATCGTTTACAATTGCATTTATCATTCCAAGCATTAAAGGTAATTTTTTTTGATTAAAATCTTCATTTACTTTTTTTGCAATTTCTTTAGCTAGATCAGCTCCCTCGACTGTAACATTTTCCATTTTAGTTTTTTTCGCTTCAGAAAAAGTTAATCCTTCTCCAATGTAGGATCCCATTTTAGCATTCCTTCCTCCACCAGAACTCACATATAAATCACCTAAACCCGCCAAACCTTTTACAGTTTCTTTTTTTCCATTTAAATATTCAACAAAAATTTCCATTTCATGAATTGATTGTTTAATTAAAGCAGACGCAGTGTTTAAATAATTTTTTTCTCTTACTTCATTAGAAACATTTTGACTGCAAAGACCTTTTGCGGCACCAACAGCCATTGAAAAAATATTCTTAATAGCAGCTGAAACTTCTACTCCATTTAAATCATTTGAATGGGAGGTGTGGTAGTAACTTGTATTTAACATATCTGCAATTTTTTTGGCTGTTTGGATATCCTTGTTTGCTATAACTACACTGCTGTGAACTCTATTAGCTAAACCAGCAGCAAGACAAGGGCCGCCTACAGCTGAAATGTCAACATTGGAAATTTTTCTATCTGCTAGCAATCTTTCAAGCTTATCAACTAACAACTCATATTTATTTTTGTGAATGCTTAGTCCCTTTGTAAGCATTAAAAGTTTAGGAATTTTATTATCTTTATAAAGCCTGCTTAATTGATCAGAAACCCACTCTATACCTTTTGAACTAATACCAAGAACTATCATATCAACATTAGAATTTAACAATTCATCAAATTTTTCAAATTTAAATATATTTATTTCTTGAGGGATTTTTGTATTTAATCCTGGATGTAAATTATTTTTTTGTTTTAAGTTGTCAATAAAATCATTTTCTAAATGGGTGCCGACTATGCTTACATCGTGATTGTTATCCAAGCATGGTAAGGCGAATGCTGAACCCATTGCTCCTGCACCAATAATAATAATTTTTGACATATTTAATCTTTAAATAGTATTTTTTTGAAAATTAAAAAAATTGATACTAGCTCAATTTTTCCAATAATCATAAAAATTATTAAGCTTATTTTTGATGTTGTTAATAAATATGCAAAATTTAAATTTTCCATATTAAAAAGTTCTGAATTAACAGTGTTTGTTAAAGTTAGAATAGATAATTTAAAAGATTTTTCAAAGCCAATGCTGTCTGCAACTAAAAAACTCGACAGAATAAATAGACTTAAAAAAAAGGAAATAAAGATAAGAAAAGAGATCTTTACATTTTCATCAGTAATTTTTCTATCTGAAGAAAAAATTGTTTTATTGATTACACTATTTGGACTAATCAATTTTATAATTTCTGCGGAAGCTATTTTAAGAAGAATATAAAATCGCGCTAATTTAATTCCAGAAGTATTAGAGATTAATGATCCGCCAATAATAGTAATAAATAAAAAATACAGACTTAAATTATCTGATTTTATTAGAGTAAGTCCAGAATTTGAAAGACTGCTAATAACACCAATTATCAAATCAAAACCATTATTACTACTGAAAGAGATTAATATAATTAAAATTATGGATAAATATAGTAAGTATAAATCTTCTTTATGCTCTCTTGTTATAATTTTCTTATCAAAAATATTAAACAACAAATAAAAATTAAACATTGCTACAAGCAAAGATGAGATAAAAATTATTTTTTGAAAATTTGTTACAATGATATTCTCCAATGTATTTGTTGGCAAAAAACCACCACCAGATATTAGTGACATACTAATATTAAGAGAATTAAAAAGTCTTATACCGGACATGTTAAATATTAAAAATATTCCAAAACTTAAAATGCAATAATAAATAAAAATTTTAAAAATATTATTTTTAATATTTTCCAATGAACTAAAACTGGTTTCTTCTGAATGAGTTAGAGATATCATTTTGTAATTAAATTTTTTACTGGAAAAAACTATGGTCAAAAAAAATAGAAAATATAATCCGCCTATCCATTGTGACGAAGATCTCCATAAAATTAAGGTTGGGTCAAGATATTTAATATTTTTAAAAATAGAAAATCCTGTGCCAGTTAAGCCAGAAATAGATTCAAAAAAAGAATTTAAAAGAGTAACCTGATTATTACTTAAATAAAATGGAATTGCGATTAGAGCAGCTGTTAAAAGGTAGACAGAAATAATTAAAAATAACTGTTCAATAAAATCAATTTTTTTTTCTGAGTTTTTTCCATAATACAAAAGAGAAGCTCCAATAAATAGAGAAATAAGTAAAGTCGTGAAATAAGACTCAATACTTAAGAAATAATCGAAATAGGATGAATAAAGAATGTTAATAAAAGATAAAAAGCTTATAGGAAAACAAAATAAACCTAAAAAATAACTTAAACTTTTAAAATTCATTAATTATTAAATCGAACCTACGCTAAAAATACTTTCAACAGCTTTTAATTCTTCTCTTTTTGCAAGAAATACAACAAGATCATCTTTTTCAAAAATAAAATTAGATCTTGGAATAATAACCTGATCTTTTCTTACTATTGCTCCTATTCTTATGTCTTCCGGTAAATTAGTGTCTCTTATTTTTTTATTTACCAACTCTGACTTTTCTAAAATCTTTGCTTCAATAAATTCATATTCACCATCTAACAAAGAATAAACTGTTCCAATTGTACCTCTATGCACATGTTCCATTATTCTTGAAACAGTTGTCATTCTTGGATCAACTAAATCATCAATATTTAATGAATCTTGTAAAAGATTGTAGTTTGTCTTATTCACTATTGCTATTGTTCGTTTTTTAAGGCCTGTTTTTTCTGCTAGTACACAAGCCATCATATTATTCTCATCATCGTTTGTTAAAGCTAGTACTGTTTCTGAACCTTCTAGATTAGCTTCTTTAAGAATTTCTTCATCTAGCGCATCTCCATTAATTACAATTGAAGATGATAATTCATTGGCAATTTCTTCAGCACGTTTTTTATCTTTCTCGATTATTTTAACTCTTAAATCTTCAATATTCTCTTCAAGCATCTTTGCTAAGTTTAAACCAATATTGCCTCCACCTATAATTAAAATATTTTTTGCAACTTTTTCCTCATGTCCAAATGCTTTTAGTATTGGGTTAAGTTGATCACTACTTATAACTATATAAACATTGTCATCTTCTAGTATTTGATCATTTTTTTTTAAATATATAAATTTTTCTTTTCTTAAAGCTCCTAAAATATTAGCTTTAAAATCTGGAAACTTCTCAGTTAATTTTTTTAGGGGAATATTTTTTATTGGACAATTTTTTTCAATAGAAATTTCAAGCATTTTAACCTTATTGTTTCCAAAAGGAACATTGTCTAAAGCACCCGGCGCTTCTAGACGTCTGTATAAAGATTTAGCTACTTCAAGTTCAGGAGAAATAATTACATCAATTGGTATATTAGATTTATTGTAAAGTTTTCCCCATTTACCCTCTAAAAAATCTTTTGTTCTTATACGGGCAATTTTTTTAGAAATATTAAATAACGAACTTGCCAACTGACAAACAATCATATTTGTTTCATCATTTCTAGTAACTGCAATCACCATATCAGTCTTTTCTGCTCCGGCATTTTCTAAAACTGAAGGCAATGTGGCTCTTCCTACTATTCCCTTTACATCTTGAGTATCATTAATTTTTTTAATGTCCTCAGATGATTGATCTATAACTGTAACTGAATGGCCTTGAGTAGATAATTGCTTACTAATTGAAAAACCAACTTTACCGGCACCGCATATAATAATATTCATTTTAATTAATACCTTTTATTCCTAGAGATTTTAATTTCCTATGTAAAGCTGAACGCTCCATTCCTATGAAGTCTGCTGTTTTAGAAATATTACCATGATTTTTTTTTAATTGTTTAATTAAATATTCTTTTTCAAAGTATTCCCTAGCTTCTTTTAATGGTGATTGAAATGATTCTTCGAAAACATTTTTATCAGTCTCAATTTTTGAAGAAGGATTTAAAATATCATTAATAATCCTATTAATTTTATCTTTATTTTCGTTAGCAGATAAAATTGTAATTCTTTCAACTAAATTTCTTAACTCACGAACATTTCCTGGCCAGTTATATGTATATAAACTGTCATTTTTAACATTTATTTCAGGCTGTTGTACTCCATTAATCTCAGATAATTTATTTCTAAAGTAGTCTATTAAAAGCGGAATATCTTCTGTTCTGGATTGAAGTGGCTCAAGTTCTACAGGCATTACATTTAACCTATGATAAAGATCTTCTCTAAATTTATTTGCTTTTACTAAATTTTCTAAATTTTTAGAAGTAGATGAAATTAATCTTATATTTACACTAATATTTTTTGATCCATTCAATCTTTTAAATTTTTGATCAATTAAAACTCTTAGTACATTAATTTGAGACTCATATGGAATTTCCGAAACTTCATCAATTAATAAAGTTCCTTTGTCAGCTCTTTCAAGTGCTCCAAAAGAGATATTTCCATCATCAAACTCTTCACCAAATAATTCTCTTTCATATGTATTTTCTTTTAAGAGAGCTGCATTTACAACTATAAATGGTTCTTTAGCTCTTAAAGAATTTTTGTGAATTTTTCTTGCCACTAATTCTTTTCCTGAGCCTGTAGGACCTGAAATTAAAACTCTACTTTCTGATGTAGATAATTTTTGTATAATTTTTTTTATTTTAGTGATGCCTGGGCTTTGACCAATTAATTCAAAAGAATGAAATAATTTGTTCTCAATTATATCTTTTTCTTTTTTTAGCTCTGAAGACTCTATAGCTCGATTTACATAATTTAAAATCTTTTCTTTTGAAAAAGGTTTTTCAATAAATTCGTAAGCCCCTAATCTGATTGCTTCAACAGCTATTTGAACTGTAGCGTGACCTGAAATCATTATAACTTGTACAGATTTACTTTTTTTTGTAATAAGTTTTAGAAGATCAATTCCATCTTTATCAGGCTTATCTAGTTTTATGTCTATAATCGCTAAATCAGGTAATCGCTTATTTATTTCTAATACAGCTTGATCATAATTTGCAGCAGAACGGACTTTAAAGTTTTGTTCTTTTAATATGTTGCAAATTAAAAAACGTATGTCTGGATTGTCGTCTATAACTAATGTTTCTTTAAGCATTTATTTTTGGTAGTAAGATTTTAATAATTGTACCATTTCCATCTTTTTTATTTTTGATAGAAAAATTACCAGCGTGTTCATTAATTATTTTTGTTACGATGGGTAAACCAAGTCCTGTACCAGTTTTTTTTGTCGTGAAATAAGGTGTCATAGCTTTTTTAGCATCTTTAATGCCTGACCCGTTGTCTATCAAGCTAATGACTATATAGTCATTATTATCATTAATTTCTATGTCAATATTTCCTTTAAAACTAGGGTTTTTTTTAACCTTTTCTAAAATTGCTTCTTCTGAATTTTTAATAAGATTAATAAATACTCTGTTAAGTTGATCCTCATCCCCATTAATTATTGTATAATTAGTTTTCTTTATTAAATTAATAGAATTTTTTGAACTCATTTTAATAAAATCTAATGAATTAGTAATTATCTTTTCGATATCAATTTTTTGTAGTATTGGTCTTGGCATTCTAGCAAAATTTGAGAATTCGTTAACTAATTTTTCTATATCTTTAATTTGTCTATTTATTGTTTCTAAATATTTTTCAAATTCTTTTTTTTCACTAGATAATTTATCTTTGTATTTTTCTCTCAAGCTATCAATTGAAAGTTGAATAGGTGTAAGTGGGTTTTTAATTTCATGAGCTAATTTTCTTGCAACTACTTCCCACGCTTCATATCTTTCTCTTATTAGAAGTTTATCTTGTTGTTCTTTTAATCTTTCAATCATTGAATTAAAATTTTTATTTAGTTCTTTAAACTCTTCATCTGTTTCTAAATTTGGCACTTTGACATCTAAAGCTCCTTTGCTGATTGAGTCTGATGCACCAATTAAATTAATGATAGGTTTAGTTAATCTTGAAGCAAAAGTAATAGCTATCGAAGTTGATAAAAATAATAATAATGTGACTACAATTATATAAATAATTGCAAATGTAACTTTAATTCCAGTTTGACTGTTTTCAACAGAATAATAAAAGCTCACAGCCTCCTCTGTTTCATTTAGATATCTTAAAATTTCGCTATCAATATCTCTTGATATGTATAAGTAAGTATCAACCAAAGATGATAATTTTGTCATCACAGTGGTTTTATTTTCTAAATTACCAGAAACAAACACAGGTTTACCCTCTAAAACTTGATCGTAGTTTTCATCTGATGGTATTACGAATTCTTCAGTTATGTCTCTGACGTCAGAAATCAAAACATTACCTAAACTATCAATTAAATAAACATCATCTATTCTTCTAAGTAATTTTTCGGATCTCATGATATTTTTAAATCTATTTGGGTTTGAATAATAAAAATTTGAGGCACGATTTAAACCCACGCTCATTAAGATTACATCGGATAAAACGTTTTCCTTACTTTCTTCTAAGTAATTTTTTGCAACATCAAATGAATTATTTACAGCTTTTGTAATTTGCTTATCAAAATAATTTTGAATACCAAAATTAAAGATAAATAATGAGAATATTGCAACAATTAATGATGGAATTACAGTGAACAAAGAAAATAGTGAGATGTATTTTAAGTTAGTTTGAGATCCTTTCTTATTTTTTTTTCCTGTATAGTAAAATCTATAAAAATTTTTAAAAATTAAAGTAAAAAAAACTATCAATAAAAAAATATCAATTATTAACAATGTTTGTAAATTTTCATCTGTTAGAGGAACAAAGCCTTCATTAATAAACGTTAAAAAGGTAGCGATCCCCATGAAAATACATAAAAATGAGGATAAAATAATCCAATTGAAATTTTTTATAATCTTAAACATCTTAAATAACCGTTAATTTTCCATATAAATATTATATAAGTTTATATCATGAGTTTTTGTTTAATTATTCTTGCTGGAGGAAATAGTCATAGATTTAAATCTAATTTGAGTAAAGCCTATCAAAAAATAGCTGGTAAATCATTAATCGAAATAAACGTCTATAAAGCTAGACAATTTAAACAAATAAAAAAAATTATTATTGTTTATAACAAAAAAGACTCCAAAAGAATCAAATCACTTAAACTTAAAAATGTGCGATTAATTAGTGGTGGTAGAAATAGACAGGAATCTACATATTATGCTTTAAAACACTTAATTAATAAAAAAAATATTTCTAAAGTGCTTATTCATGATGCAGCTAGACCAAATTTTTCGTTAAAATTGTTTAATACAATTATTAAAAAAATGAAAAATTCAAGGGCTGTAGTCCCAAAAATTAAAATTCATGATGCGGTAAAACAAATAATAGACTCTAGTAAAAATGAATACATATTAGGAAAAAAAAGGGACAATCTATTCTTAACCCAAACGCCGCAAGCTTTTATTTTAAAAGAAATTTATCAATTACATAAAACAAATTCTTCAAAATATAAAGATGATGATATTTCTTTATATATGGATCTTAATAAAGTTAAATTTATAAAAGGTGAAAAAAATAACTTTAAAATTACTGATAAATCAGATTTTCAAAATTTAAAAAATATATACAAATCAAAACAAAGTGTTGGTATAGGTTTTGATGTACATAGACTTGTTCCAAAAAGAAAACTTTATTTAGCTGGTTTGGAAATTAAATCTGCACTAGGTACATTAGGTCACTCAGATGGCGACCCCGTATTGCACTCTATTATAGATGCAATTCTAGGAGCTTGTAAAATGGATGATATAGGCCAAATGTTTTCTGATAAAAATAAAGAATTCAAAAATATAAGATCCACAATTTTGTTAAAACAAGTGGTAGAGTTAATTAAGTCAAAAGGATATTTTATTAACAATATGGATATTAACATTATTACTCAGACACCAAGAATTAAAAACTATAAAAACGGAATGATAAATAATATTTCAAAAATTTGTGAAATTTCAAAAGATCAAATTAACATCAAAGGTAAAACTACTGAAAAGTTAGGAGTTATTGGAAAAGAAAAAGCAATTGCTTGTGAGGTAATTATATCAGTAATCAAATATGATTAAAACTTTCAACTATTTATTTGTTACTTGTTTTGGTATTGGGTCTTTAAGGTTTGCTCCAGGTACAATTGCATCACTAGTGACAACAGTTTTTTTATTTAGTTTGTTTCATGTTATTGGCTTATCAAATAACGTTATTTTAATTACTCTTCTTATAATTTTTGCTTATTCATTTTATGCTATAAATGAATATATTAAAGATAATGAAGATAAAGATCCTAAAGAAGTTGTTATAGACGAGTTTATTGGCCAATCTATTCCTATTTATCTTTATGAAATATCTCACGAAACAATAAAAAATTCCCAAGAAGCACTTTTATTTTATTTATACATTTTTATTCTTTTTAGATATTTTGATATAAAAAAACCATTTCCAGTAAGTTACTTTGATAAAAAATTCAAAAATTGTTTTGGTGTAATTTTAGATGATGTTGTTGCTGGCTTATATGTAGTATTAACTCTAATTATCTTTATGATAACAAAATCAAAATTCATCTAATGGATCTAAACCAAAAAATTTTAGCAATTTTAAAAAAGAAAAAATTTAAAATTTCTTTTGCTGAGTCTTGTACGGGTGGTTTACTTTCTGCCTCTATTACCTCAGTAAGTGGATCATCTAAAATATTTTCAATGGGGTTAATCACATATTCTAATCAATCTAAAATAACTTTGTTAAAAATCCCTAAAAATATTATTCAAAAATATGGCGCTGTAAGTGTTCAGTGTTGTTTAACTATGTTAAATAATTTAAGTAAAATTAGCAAATCCAAGGTATGTATTTCGATAACTGGTATTGCTGGCCCACAGGGTGGTACACGTAGAAAGCCAGTTGGACTTGTTTATATTGGAATAAAAATTGGAAAAAAAGTTGTTGTAAATAAATGCAACTTTAAAAATAAAGGGAGAATATTTATTCAAAAACAAACTGTCAAAAAATCCCTTAATTTATTATTAAAATTAATCAAATAGGATAGCTAAATTTTTCTATATTTATAATCGCATCTAAAAGGTGGGCAATAAAACTGTTAAAAGTTAAAAAAATTAAAAAAACATTTATATAAAGTATAAAAATTAGAGTATTCCTTTTTCTTTTTCTTTTTAATAAATTTTTTTCTTCAGGAAACCATTCTTTGTTTTTTGTTTTAAAATCATAAGAAAACATCCAATAGGTTAAGTTGCTTTCATTTGGGTCGCCTGTTCTAATTTTTTTTTAAATATGAAATTAAGAATTTACAAATAATTGATAGAAATATTAATAAAAGTGTTACGGATAACATTATTTATATAATTTTATTGCTCTTTCTTCAAAAGAGCTAGCAATTTTATTTAGCCCTAATTTAAATGACCTTTTCATAATTGAATTTAGAATAGGATTTTTTAATTCAAAATCGATAAAAAATTCTAGCTGGGTTGAATTATTAACACCTTTAAATACCCATTCATTTTTAAGATGTTTTAATGGTCCATCAAGATTAGTAACGATTATTTTATCTTTTTCTTTATAATAGGTTACTTGACTAAAAAATATTTCATTTAAAATACTTTTACCAACTTTTAAATCTCCCTTAAAAGTTATTAAATCTTCACTTTCGCTTTTATCGTGTATTTTTCCCTCAATACACCACGGAACAAATTCTGGATATTTTTCAATATCAAGAATCATTTCAATAAGTTGATTTTTTTTACAAGAAATAATTTTTTTTATTGATGCTGATGACATTCAAGCTTTTTATTTCTTGCATCTTGTAATTTTTTGAAATCTTCATCCGCATGGTAAGATGATCTTGTTAATGGAGAAGAAGACACTAATAAAAAACCTTTTATTCGGGCAATACTCTCTAATTCTTTAAACTCATCTGGATGATAATAACGATTTAACGGGTGATGTTTAACTGATGGTTGTAAATATTGACCTATAGTAATGAAATCGACATTTGCAGATCTTAGATCATCCATCACTTGTACGATTTCTTCCTTGTTTTCTCCTAGCCCAACCATTATTCCTGATTTAGTAAAAATTTTTTTATTAAATGTTTTTGCATTTTTTAAAAGTTCTAATGAGGCAAAATAACGGGCTCCCGGTCTTACTTTGGTATAAAGTCTAGGTACAGTTTCTATATTGTGGTTAAAAACATCCAAGTCAGCTTTTAGTATTTTTTTATAAGCTTCACCTTTTCTTAAAAAGTCCGGAGTTAAAACTTCAATTGATGTTGTTGGATTTTTTTCTCTTGTTGCTTTTACAACTTTATAAAAATGTTCTGAGCCACCGTCTATTAGATCATCTCTATCTACTGAAGTAATAACCACATGTTTTAAATTTAAATTTTTTACTGCTGTAGAAATTTTTGCTGGTTCAAACATATCAAGCTCAGTTGGCTTTCCTGTTTTAACATCACAAAATGCGCAAGCTCTTGTACAAGTATCTCCCATAATCATAAAAGTTGCATGTTTCTTACTCCAACACTCAGTAATGTTTGGACAATTAGCTTCTTCGCAAACTGTCACTAGATTATTTTTATTCACAACTTGTTTTGTTTGAAAAAAAACTTTTGAGTCTACTATTTTAGATCTAATCCATTTAGGTTTCTTTTTAATGGGATTTATAGGTTTATTTACTTTTTCCGGATGTCTAACTTTTTCACTCATTTTAGCTTAATGATTATTTCGTCTTTAGTTACATAATTAAATTTTTGTCTATATAACATATCTATATAATCTGGATCATTTTCACTGATTAACAATATTTTATGATCTAAATCTGCTAATTCAAATGTTAAATTTTTATCTTTTTTTAACAATTCTTGATAAGTGTTTTTTTTATCAAAATAAGATATTAAACCTCTCTCTCCACCAATAAGATTGATTCCAATATATAAAGTAAAAAAAATATTAAATAAAAGAAATTTTCTCTTTTTTAAACTTTCAAAAAGTCTCATAAGTTAGACTCTAGCCATTTTAACTTGATTGCCAAGTTCTTCCTCTATTCGTAATAATCTATTATATTTAGCGACTCTTTCAGATCTAGCGAGAGATCCGGTTTTGATTTGTGAGGACATTGTAGCTACAGCCAAATCAGCAATAAAAGTATCTTCCGTATCACCAGATCTATGAGAAATAATAGTACTTAGGTTAGCTTTTTTTGCCATTGAAATTACTTCAAGTGTTTCACTTAAAGTTCCTATTTGGTTGGGCTTTATAAGTATGCTATTTGCTGATTTTTCTTTAATACCTTTTTCTAAACGTTTCACATTTGTAACAAATAAGTCATCTCCGACTATTTGAACGTTGTTTCCAATTGCATTTGTAATTCTTTTCCACGCTTCCCAGTCATCTTCAGCAAAAGGATCTTCTATAGATTTGATGGGGTAGTTTGAAGTTAATTTTTTATAATAATTAATTACATTCTCAACTGATGTAAAACTTTTTGATTGAATTGAATATTCTCCATTTTCATTAAGTAGCTCATTAGCAGCAACATCAAGACATATAACAACATCATTCCCCGGTTTTAATTTAGATTTTTCAATAGCTTGCACAATTAATTCTAACGCTTCCTCATTTGTGTTAATTGACGGAGCAAAACCACCTTCGTCACCTACGTTTGTAAACATTTTTTTTGATTGTAATAATTTTTTTAGATTTTGAATTACTAGAAAACATTTTTCAATAGCATCCATAAAATTATTTGCAGAATCTGGTCTGATCATAAATTCTTGAATATTTAAATCATTATCGGCGTGTGCTCCTCCATTGATAATATTCATTAAAGGAATAGGAAGTGAATAGGATTTTCCTAAATTTTTAAAAAGAGATTTTTTGTTAGATAAAGCTGAACATTTAGCATTTGCTAATGAAACTGCTAAAGTAGCATTTGCTCCTAAGTTAGTTTTGTTTTCAGTCCCGTCTAACTTAAGTAAAATATTATCTAAATTAGACTGATCGTCAGAATTTAGATCTTTTAATTTAGAAGAAATTTTATTGTTAATATTTTCAACAGCTGTGTTTACACTTTTGCCTAAAAATTTATTCTTGTCTTGATCTCTCATTTCATAAGCTTCGAAAGCACCAGTAGAAGCGCCAGATGGGGAAATCGCTGTTGCTGACATTCCATTATCTAAAAAAACCTCCGCTTCAACAGTGGGATTTCCTCTGCTATCAAAAACTTGTCTTCCTCTAACATTTTTGATTTTTGCCATTTTTATTTAACCAGCTTATCGATTTCAGTTAATTTTTTTAACAAATCTTTAACTTCGTTCAAAGGCACCATATTTGGTCCATCGGATGGTGCGTTATTGGGATCCTCATGAGTTTCCATAAAAATGGCGCTAACACCTACGGCTATAGCCGCTCGAGCTAAGTAGGGTACAAATTCTCTTTGACCTCCACTCTTTTCACCCATGCCTCCTGGTTGCTGAACTGAATGCGTTGCGTCAAATACAATAGGAAAACCAAACTTGGACATTATTGGTAGGGCTCTCATATCTGATACGAGAGTGTTGTAACCAAAACTTGCGCCTCGTTCTGTAATTAAAATGTTTTTATTACCTGAATCTTCAATCTTTTTAACTACGTTCTCCATATCCCATGGAGCTAAAAATTGACCTTTCTTTACATTAATTATTTTTCCAGTTTTTGATGCAGCTATCAGCAAATCTGTTTGACGGCATAAGAAAGCTGGAATTTGCAAAACATCTACATGATCTTTAAGAATAGTGCATTGCTCGGCTGTGTGTACGTCAGTTAAAACTGGTAAACCTATTTCTTTTCTAATTTTATCAAAAATAGGTAAGGATTTTTCTAAACCCATTCCTCTTTTACCTTTTAAACTAGTTCTATTGGCTTTATCAAAAGATGTTTTATAAATTAAATTTATCCCTAATTCACTTGTGATTTTTTTTAATTCAGTAGAAATTTTAATGGCATGTGCCTCGTTTTCTAACTGACAAGGTCCTGCAATTAATGTGAAAGGTTTATCGTTAGAAATTTCAAAATTTGCACATTTTACTTTATGATTGTTCATTGTTTATTCGAGTTGGTTTTTGCTGCCTTTATAAATGAAGAGAATAAAGGATGTGGGGCTAAAGGTCTAGATTTAAATTCTGGATGAAACTGAACTCCAATAAACCAAGGGTGGTTTTTAAGTTCAACTATCTCTGGTAGTTTATTATCTGGGGATATACCTGAGAAAATCATTCCTTTTTTCTCGAAATCTTCTTTAAAATTAATATTAACTTCGTATCTATGACGGTGTCTTTCATTAATTTTAGTAGATTTATATATTTTATTAATAAGTGAATTTTTTAAAAGTTTAGCTTCATAACTTCCTAATCTCATCGTGCCACCCAAATCTTTATCAGTTCCTCTCATGAGTTTTCCATTTTTAAGCCACTCGCTCATTAACCCAACAACAGATGCTTTTGATGAACCAAATTCACTAGAAGTAGCATTTCTCATATTTAATTTATTTCTAGCAAATTCAATTACTGCCATTTGCATTCCGAAGCATATTCCTAGAAAAGGGACTCTATACCTTCTGGCAAAGTTAATTGCTGCAATTTTTCCCTCTGTTCCTCTTTTACCAAATCCGCCTGGAATCAGTATTCCTGAAATACCATTTAATTTTTTTTTAATTTCATTTGGTTTTAAATAATCTGACTCTATTCTCACAAGATTAACTTTTAAATTATTAGCTATTCCTCCATGGGTTAAAGCTTCATCTAGTGATTTATAAGCATCTTTAAGTTCTACGTATTTTCCAATAATTGCTATATTGACTTTGTTTTTAGTGTTTAAAATTAAATGTGTAATTTTTTTCCATGGCTGAAGGTTTACTTTTTTCTTAGTTTTGATTTTAAAGAATTTCAAAACTCTTTCATCTAATTTTTCTTTATTGAAGCTAATTGGAGCTTCATAAATTGTTTTAACATCAACAGTTTCAATGACATCTTTTATTGAAACATTGCAAAATAATGAAATTTTCCTTCTTTGGTCTAAAGGGATAGGTCTTTCAGATCTACAAATAATAATATTAGGTTGGATGCCAATACTTCTAAGTTCTTTTACAGAGTGCTGAGTAGGTTTTGTTTTAATTTCATCTGAAGCTTTCATATAAGGCACTAATGTTAAATGAATAAACAACGAATTATTTTTTTCACTTTCGCTAGAAAATTGTCTTATGGCTTCCAAAAAAGGTAGGCTTTCTATATCTCCAACAGTACCTCCAATTTCACAAATCACAAAATCTTCTTGTAAAACGTCATGTTTTATAAATTCTTTTATTCTATTTGTTATATGGGGAATAACTTGAACTGTCTTCCCAAGGTACTTTCCTTGTCGTTCTTTTTTTAAAACATCACTATAAATTTTTCCGGTGGTTATGTTGTCAGACTTTTTTGCAGATATACCTGAAAATCTTTCGTAGTGACCTAGATCTAAATCCGTTTCTGCTCCGTCATCCGTTACAAAGACTTCACCATGTTGAAAAGGACTCATGGTTCCAGGATCAACATTTAAATACGGATCGAGTTTTCTAATTCTAACTTTAAATCCTCTTGATTGTAATAGATAGGCTAATGAAGCGGAAGATAATCCTTTACCCAAAGATGAAACCACGCCGCCAGTTACGAATATATATCGCGCCATGGAGGTATGTTATACTTTAAATTACACTAATTACAAAGTGATAATTATTTAGACTGAGGTATTTGTGGAAGGTTTGAATTTTCTTCTTCTTCTTTTTCAAGAACTGATTGCGTTTCACGAA
>MDTG01246298.1_pt1 | contig 16769 bp, 15 predicted proteins | sample 811421 | NCBI WGS metagenome assembly MDTG01 (sample SAMN05326645, study PRJNA326480) | marine metagenome | isolation source: seawater | place: Pacific Ocean: South East | collected 2011
TAAAGATTTGTGAAACATATGAAATAAAAAATATCTACCTAAAAAAAAAATACAAAGAAGTATTATCATTAAAAAAAAATGATTTAGATAATCTTAAAAACAAGATTTTATTTTTTCAAAAGATTTGTTTAAAGCACAATAAATTTAATTCTAAATCCTACACTTTTTTTAATTCATTTAATGTTGGTAAAATTACTAATCTTAAAGGAATAAATGTATTTGAATTAGAGAATTTTATTTCAATGAATCAAAATTTTAAAAAATTTACTGATATAAACAAAAAATCATCAAAAATGTTTTGGCTTGGATTTGATAGAAATTATCAAGAAGTTCCTTGGGAAAAAAAATACAAAAAAGATTTTTGGAGAAAATATTTAAGTAAAAAAAAAAGTGGGGCTCAATTATTTGAAAAAATAAATTATTGTAGTCGATGTTGTACTCCTGAAACTTGGGAGGGTATAAAATTTGATAATCACAATATATGCTCAATCTGCAAGTCTGCGGAAGATAAAATGACTATCGAATGGAAAAGTAAAGAGGAGGAGCTAAAAAAAATATTTAAAAAATATAAAAATAAAAAATACTATGATTGTTTATTACCTATAAGTGGAGGTAAAGATAGCACTTTCCAGTCATTTGTTTTAACAAAAAAATATGGACTAAATCCTTTAGCAATAACCCATGGTCAAAATTGGTTTTCTCTTACTGGTAGAAAAAACCTTGAAAATTGTTTACAAAAATTTGATCTAGATCATTTATTTTTTTGTGCTTCAAGAAAAAAAATTAATTATGTCGCAAGAAAATCTCTTGAAAAAATAGGTGATGCCTGTTGGCATTGCCACATAGGTGTAGGCGCTTTTTCGTGGCAAACTAGTCTTGATTGGAAATTAAAATTAGTTGTTTATGGTGAAGCTCCTGCTGATACAGATGCCAGGGGTTCTTTTAAAAAAAAAGAAAAATTTACACCTTATGGTAATATAAAAAATTCTGCTATTGAAACGAGTAAAAGTTTTATATCTCAGAAATTTAATTATAAAAGATTATCTAATTGGAGTTACCCAGAAAAAAAAGCATTGGATAAATTCAATCCATATATATTATATTTGGGTCAATATATGTTTTGGGATGAGCAAAAAAATATTGATTTTGTATCAAAGCATTTTGGCTGGCTTAATACCAAAGTAGAAAATACCTATAAAGGATACAAAAGTAACGAGTGTGTAATGGCTGGTGTGCACGATTATGTTAATTTTTTAAAACGTGGAATAGGTAGGGCAACAGTTCATGCATCAGACGATGTAAGAAGAGGCTTGATAACAAGGCAACAAGGTTTTGATATAATTAAACAAAACGATACGCTAAAGCCACATGCTATGGACTATTATAAAAAAATTACCGGTTTAAAAGATAGTGAGATTAAAAAAATAATACATAAGGCAAGAAAAAAAAGCAAATATGCCTCAAAATATAAAATTTAAAAAAAATAGTTTTAAAGAAATTGAGACAAAATTAAATAAAAAAAGTTTTATTTTTGTAAATAGATTTTATAAAGATTTTATAAAAAATTACATTTTTCTTAATAAAAAATATAAATTTAATGAACAAATAAATAAAAAATATATATTTGATCAAATCAAAAAAATTTTTTTCCAAAAAAAAAAAATTAAACCATTAAATCTAATACCATTTGGTATAAAAGATAATATTAATACTTTAAGTCTCGATACAAAATTTGGAATAAAAACAAGAAAAAAATTTAAATCAGGAAATAATGCAAGAGTGGTATCTTCAATCGAGGAAGGAGGTGGAGTCATTTTCTCAAAAGTAACATGTGCAGAATTTGCAGTACACCATATAGATAAAAAAAAGGGAAGAAATCCTTATAACCAAAATTTTATTGCTGGTACTTCTTCAACTGGTTCTGCAATTTCAGTTGCAGTAGGAGCATTACCTATAGCGATTGGAACACAAACAGCAGGCTCTATTTTAAGACCATCAAGTTATTGTGGAGTAATAGGTTTTAAACCTACTTATGGAGCTATAGATAGGATTGGGGTGCTAAAAACAAATGATCTGTCAGATACAGTTGGAATAATTAGCAAAGATTTTTATGGTCTTAAAAAGAGTTTCAAATCTTTAATTAAAATTAGTAATGATTATCCTTGGACAAAAAATTATTATAAAAATTATAATAAATATAAATTAAAAAAAAAAATCAAAATTGCTTTCATAGATGAAGAACTAGATTTTTTAAAAAATTTTGAGACAGATACTATTTCAGCGTATCAAAGTACAATAATGAAACTAAAGGAAAAAAAATATACCGTAAATAAAGTTGTATTATCTGATTTACTAAATAATTTTCACGAAAATTTTTATATTTTATATCATAATTCACTTTATTATTATTTGAAAAATATTAACCCATCGTTAAAAGGATTGAGCAAGATACTTAAAAAAATTATTTATGGTGGAAAAAAAACCTCTTACTCAAAAAAATTAGATATAATGAAAAAATTTTCAAAAACAGAAAAAATATTTAACAAAAGAATAAAAAATTTTGACTTTATAATAATACCAACCACTGCTGGAGCAGCACCAAGATTAGATGAAAAAGAAAAAGACGACTCTTGTTTAATATGGACTACATTTGGATTGCCAACTATTTCAATTCCTATTTACAAATCAAAAAAAAATAATATGCCTTATGGATTACAAATAATATCAACTAAATACAACGATTTTTCGTTGCTTAATTTTGCTGAAAGAATATTTAAACAAATCAAATGAAAAAAAAACTAATTATTTGTTTTCCTTTAGAAATTAAATCAAGAGAGTTTTACCCTAAATTATGTCTAGCATATTCTTTATTAAAAACTAAAAAAATAGATATTGTCATAGGTGATAAAAAAAATTTTTTTATTGATTTTGACAAATCTAAGAATTTAATTTTCTTTTATAAAGGTGGTGGCTTACATCTTCTTAATTTTTTTAAAGCAATTAGTAAAAATAACTATTTTTTTAATTTAGATGAAGAAGGTCCTATCTCACTTTTTTTAAAACGGGACCTTGACCTTAAAATTAATAAAACAATTAATAAATATATAAAAAAAATTTTTCTTTGGGGGAATTTTGATAAAGAAGCATATAAATTAAAAGATAACTTTGAAAAAAAAAAATTTCATGTTTTTGGTCACCCAAAGTTCGATGTTTTGCAAAAACCTTTTGTTAGATTATTTAGTAAAGAATATAAATTTATTAAAAAAAATTATAAAAATTTTGTCTTTATTCCCTCTCATTACACAGTAGATAACGTTATAGATGATCAAAACTATTACTTGTATATAGAAAATCTTTATAAAAGAGATGTTAAAAAACAACTTTTAGAAGAAAATTTTAAATACTTAAATTTTGTATCTGTTGTAAAATTAATTGCTGAGCATAATCCAAAAAAACTATTTATTTTTAGACCACATCCTGGTCAATCAATAGATAAAGTGAAAGAAACATTTGGCAAAATTCCTAAAAATTTAAAAATTATATTTAAGTATACTGTAACTCCATGGATAATGGCATGTGATGATTTTATTCATTCTGGATGTACAACTGTTTTCGAGGCGGTAAAGCTTAAAAAAAGAATTACATATATTTCAAATTATGACAATTGTGATGTTGTATGGTCTAAAATTGGAAAAAGACTTGATGCAAAACAAAAAAAAAAAATCTTAAAACATTTTGAAACAAATCTAAATAAATTTAAAAGCTCAAATAACAAATATCTTGAAAATTTAGTTAAAAATTTAACAACAAAAAAAAGTTTTAACTCACAGTTTGTTCAATTTTTAAAGAATGAAGATTATTTTTCAAAAAACTCTAGACTATTTGTTAGAAATTATAATTTAAAAAAAAATTTTTTAAATATTCTGTTATCAAATCTAAAATATCATTTATTAAAAATCAGAATTATAGCAAAAATAATGGCTAATATTGATCCTTCTTTAGTTTTTTCAAAAGATTTAAAGGATTCAAAATTTACGAAAACCAATAAAAAAGAAATTAGAGAGAAACTTCAATTAATCTCTAAATTTGATAATTCAAAAGATAAATTTAAAGTTCAAGATCTAAATGGTCATATGTTTAAGATAAGTAGATTAAATTAATTTAAAAGAGACTTATTTTTAATAGGATTTTTTGAATATTTTTTATCTATATAATATTTTTTTCTCAAACTAGAAGAATCTTTTTTACTGTTACAATAGGTTGCATATAAAATCATTCTTGAATTTTTAGATTTATTTTTTTTTGAAAAATGTGCACATTTCCAATCAAAAAAAAGAACATCTCCAATATTAAGTTCAACTGAATTAAATTTAAAAAGTTTTAAATATTTTTTTTTTATATTAGGAGTATTGGTTTCAATTTTTTTTATAATTTTATTAAAGTTAATTCCAAGTTTGTTAGTGTAATTTTTTTCTGCTAAAAAGATACAACCATTTTTTAAGGTCGAGTTTTCGAGCGGTATAACTACACTTACAAATTTATTTGAATATTCTTTCCAACCATGCTTGTCTATATTATTTTTATCTTTCCACATAAAGTGTCCATCTATATGAGGTTTATATCCTCCACCACCAGGGTGTTTAAAATTTAATTTATCTTTAAACAGACGACAATCTTTTAAATGGAGAATTTTAAGAAAATTAATTAATTTTTTTGAGTAAAGAATTTTTTTTGCTTGCAATGTGTCTTCTGTTACTCTCTCAATTCTTCTAATTATACTTTTATTTTTAATCTTTTCATAATAATAAAAAATATTTTTTTTATTAGTTTTTTTAGTAATTATTTTTTTTAAATTTCTTAATTCTTTTTTGTCAAAAAAATTTTTCTTTATTAAAAAACCTTTTTTTTTAAAATAAATAATGTCTTTTTTTTCATTATTCAAAACTAAGTTGTGATTCATATGATATTTTGTAGTATTTATATCAAAACATGTTATTAGACAACCTATGAAAAAAAAATCTGTTTATGTTGGACTTGCTGCAGATATTCTTCATAAAGGTCATATAAATATTCTTAAAACAGCAAGTCAATTTGGTGAGGTCACTGTTGGACTACTAACTGATAAGGCAATTTCATCTTACAAAAAAATACCACATTTAAATTATGAACAAAGAGAAGCAGTAGTTAAAAATCTTAAATTCGTTAAAAGTGTTGTCCCTCAAAAAACTTTAGATTATTCAGCAAATCTTTTGAAAATAAAACCAAGTTATGTAGTACATGGTGATGATTGGAAAGAAGGTGTACAAAAAAAAACAAGATCTAAAGTCATAAAGATACTTAAAAAATGGTCGGGTAAACTTATTGAACCTGAATATACAAAAGACATATCATCCACAATTATAAAAAAAAAAATTTTAGATATTGGTACCACTCCTGAAATAAGAAAACTTAAACTTAAAAGACTTATGGAGGTAAAACAAATAGTAAGGGTTTTAGAGTCACATACCCCCTTAACTGCACTAATGATTGAAAATTTGAATATTATAGATAAAAAAAAAATTTAAAAGAATTTGATTGTATGTGGTCATCAAGTTTAACAGATTCAGCGATTAGGGGTAAGCCTGATAATCAATCAGTTGATTATTCAGTTAGAATAAACGGATTAAGTGAAATGTTAGATATTACAACTAAACCAATTATTTTTGATGGAGATAATGGTGGTAAAATTGAACATTTATCTTATCTAATTAAATCATTAGAAAGATCTGGGGTATCAGCAATTGTAATTGAGGACAAAAAAGGGTTAAAAAAAAATTCTCTTTTTAAGAATCAAGATAAAAAAAGCCAAGAAAATATAAATTCATTTTGTAAAAAAATCGCAAAAATAAAATCCACTAGAATTTCAGAGGATTTTTTGGTTATTGCAAGGATAGAAAGCTTTATTCTTGAAAAAAATTTAGATGATGCTCTTAAAAGGGCAATTGCATATTCAAAGTCAGGTGCTGACGCTATTTTGATACACTCAAAAGACAATAATCCAAAAAAGATATTCAACTTCTCAAAAAAATTTCGTAATAATAAATATTTTAAACCTCTAGTTGCAGTTCCTAGTACTTATTCAAAAACTCTAGAAAAAGATTTAATTAAAAATGGTTTCAAAATAGTAATATATGCAAACCAACTTTTAAGATCTGCGTATCCCGCAATGATAAAAACTGCAAAAGATATACTTTTAAATGGTCGTAGTTATGAAGCTGAGAAAAGGAATAAACTGACATCAATTTCTGAGATAATAAACCTTATAAAATGATTTCACCTAGAAAGTTATTAAATTCATTTAACAAAAATAATATTAATTTTTTTACAGGTGTTCCTGATAGTGTTTTAAAAAATTTTACCAATCTTTTACCTAACAAAAAAAATTTTGTGATGGCAAATGAGGGTTCATCAATAGGTTTGGCAATAGGTTACTTTTTAAAAAGTAAAAAAATCCCACTGGTTTATCTTCAAAATTCTGGACTTGGTAACGCAATAAATCCTTTAATTTCGATCGCACATAAAAAAGTTTACTCAATACCTTTATTATTACTCATAGGTTGGCGAGGAGCTCCTAGGTTATATGACGAACCTCAACATTTAGCACAAGGTAAAGTTACCAAAAAATTTTTAAAAGAATTAGACATAAAATTTATTTTAATTAATAATGATAACGATATTCTCAAAGTAAAAAAACTAATATCTTTTTCAAAAAAAAATTCAAAACCAGTGGCAATACTTATTAAAAAAGGCTCGATTCAAGAGTACAAAAAAAAAAATATTAAAAATACATTTAAATTAAAGAGAATAGACGTAATAAGATTTATATTAAAAAATATCTCTAATCATTGTAAAATATTCTCGTCAACTGGATATATATCTAGAGAACTAAATCATATTACAGAAAAAGAGAGTTTCAGCTCTAGAAATTTTTTTTATAACATTGGTGGAATGGGACACACTTCAGCAATAGCATTGGGTTATTCAGTTTTCTCAAAAAAAAAAATCTTATGTTTAGATGGTGACGGATCCATGCTAATGCATTTGGGTACTCTTGCAAATATAGGAAATTTTGCACAAAAAAATTTTAAACATGTGCTGTTTAATAATGGAACACATGAGTCCGTAGGCGGTCAAAGTACAAATGTAAATGATATAAACTTTAGAGATGTAACGAAAGGACTTAAATATAAAAAATTTTTCAAAATAAAGGACCAAAAAGATTTAAATTTAAATTTCAAAAAATTTATAAAATGTAATGGGCCGGCTCTTTGTGAAATTAATATCAAAAATGAAAGCATAAAAAATTTAGGTAGGCCAAAAAACTTTATATTACGCAAAAAAAAATTTGTTAATGAATAAAGAATGAATTTTTCTAATTTTGATAAATTCCTAAAAAAAAATAAAGAAAAAAAAATTTTTCTTTTGACTGGAAAAAACTCTTATTTTAAAACTGGTTTTAATATTCATTTTGAAAAGAAATATAATAAAAAAAAAGTTTTCATTTACTATAAAAAAAAAATCCTTCCAGATATTCTAGAATTAAAAATGATGATTAAAAAAGTAAATCATTTTAAACCAGACATAATTTTAGCAGTAGGTGGAGGCTGTGTTATGGATTACGCAAAAATTTTATCAGTGTCTTACTCTTTTAAAAAATTTAATATAAAAAAACTTTTAAATACAAATTTTAAAAAAAAATTAAAACTAATTACTATTCCAACAACTGCAGGATCTGGCGCAGAAGCTACACCTGGTGCAGTAATTTATTCTAACAAAATTAAATATTCTGTTGAACACAATCTAATTAAACCCGATAAATTTTTTTTAATACCTCAATTAGTTTTATCTGGATCTAAAAAGATTAAAGCAAGTTCAGGCTTTGATGCATTTGCGCAGTGTATTGAGTCTGTATTTTCCAAAAAAGCAAATACCAAAAGTATTAACTTTGCAATTAAAGGTTTAAAATTATTAGATAAAAATTTTTTAAATTTTTATAAAAACTCTAATTTAAAAAATGCTAAAAATACCCTTTTAGGATCAAATTTTTCAGGTAAAGCAATTGCTATATCAAAAACTACAGCACCACATGCTTTATCATATCCTTTTAGTACTCATTATAACATTAGTCATGGATATGCAGTTTCTTTAACTTTAGCTGAAATTATTAAGTTTAATTATGAAAATATGAATTTATCAAAAAATACACCTAAAATCCAAAAAAAATTTGATCAGATTTTTAAAATAACAAAATCAAGAGACATAAAGGCATTTATTACTTATGTAAAAAATTTAAAAAAAAAAATTAATTTTAAAAATAAATTATCTGAATTAGGAATTAATTTATCAATTGCTTATCCAAGAATAATAAAAGGTATTAATCCGAATAGATTAAAGAATAATCCAGTAGATATTAATTTATTACAAATTAAAAAAATTTTAGAGGAAATAAGATAATTTATATGCATATTCTGAGAGATCGAACTGCAGACGAAATAAGGATTATAAAAAAAAATTTTTTAAACTTAGTGGAAATATTGAGAAGTATTAATATAAATTTTATGATAGATGCGGGATTACTTTTGGGCATTTATAGAGACGGAGATTTAATTAAATGGGATTGGGATATTGAATTTAGTTTGTATGATAATGTATTTAGCTCTAATATAGAAGATCTATTAATTATTCTAAAAAAACAGGGATTTAGTATTCATAAAATAGACAAAAATAATCATAAACTTGAAGTTTATAAAGATCTTCCCTATGAAGTTTTTAGTTATACCTTTAAAGGTTGGTATCATGATAAGGGACAAAAATCATTTAAAAGAAAAAATTTTTTTATTCCGGAAAAATTTTTTTTAGAAAAAACTCAAATTAACTATCTTGGACATAGTTTTTCGTGCCCAGGACCTATAGAAGGATACTTAGAATTTATTTATGGTGATTGGTCTAAGCCAAAAAGATCGGACCAACTAGATACTTACTTATCTAAAGATTATTATAAAAAAGAAAGTTGGATTTTATCAGTTATAAAAAAAATTTATTATAGGATTAAAAACTTGAAATGATAATAACATTAAAAAATATTTTTTCACTTTTAACAAAAAAAGATAAATTCAATTTTTTTGTTTTGTGCGTATTTATATTATTAAATACTCTATTAGAACTAATCAGCTTGGGATTAATTATCCCAGCGATATCAATAATATTCAATCCAGAAATGGTGCCAGAATATTTCTTACAGATTGAAATTATTTCAAAATATTTAATAGATAAAAATTATTTTATTTATACTTTGTTTTTTATACTTTTTGTTTACTATTTAAAAAATATATTAATAACCTTAATTCATATTTTTCAGACAAATTATTTGTTCTCATTACAAAAAAGATTATCTGAAAATATCTTTTTAAAATTTTTAAAAAATAAAATAACTTTTCATATTAAAAATAGTAAAGCCAAATTAATTCAGATAATAATTGGTGAAGTTAACAATTTTGTTGGCAGAGTGGTTTTGCCCATAATTATATTAATCACCGAATTTCTAATTTTTTTTGGAATATTATTAATTGTTTTTTTAAATGAGTTTAATATTACTTATTTAATTTTTTTTTCATTTTTAATTTTTTTGACATATTACCTTTTTTTTAAAAATAAAATTTCTAAGTGGGGAGAAGATAGAAAAATTGGCGAATCCAATAGAATAAAGTCTGTTGAACAATCTTTATCTTTTGTAAAAGAAATAAAACTATTCAATAAAATTAATTTTTTTTTCGATGATTATGTAAAAGAAAACTTAAAATCAATATTTGCTTCAAAAAAACTAACTTATATACAAATTATTCCAAGAGTTTTAACTGAGTTATTGATTGTTACTTTTTTGATTCTTTTTTTAATTTTCAATCTTGAAATTAACACAAGTTCACAAAAAATAATAAGTAGCCTCGCTATTTTTGCTGCAGCATCTTTTAGGATTATGCCATCAATCAATAGGATTATGATGGCTATTCAAAATCTTAGATTTGGAATTCCAATCATTTTTCCAGTTAAATCTAGCTATGATAAAAAAATTAATTATTATAATAACCTACCTAAAACCAGAGATGACAAGTTTATTTTTAAACAAATAGAATTTTCAAATGTAAGTTTTTCGTATAATAAAAAACAAACAATTTTTAAAAAATTAAATTTTAGGATAAAATCTAAAGAATTCATTGGAATAGTGGGATCAAGTGGATCTGGAAAAACAACACTTCTTAATTTGATAATTGGTTTTTTACAGCCAAACTCAGGAAACATATATAAAAACAAAAAAAAATTTAATTTAAAAAAGATTAGACAATGGCACAAAATTATTGGATACATTCCTCAAAGAGTTTATTTAATTGATGATACATTGATTAATAATATAAAACTTAATCGTTCAAAAAATGTAAATCTAAAAAAGCTAAAAAAATCTTTGAAAGGATCCGAGCTTGAAAAAGAAATAATTAAGAAAAAAGTATTTCTTAATAAAAAAATTGGAGAAAATGGTTCCTTGCTTTCCGAGGGTCAAAGACAAAGATTGGCAATAGCTAGAGCCCTATATCACGACAGACAAATACTCATTTTAGATGAGGCTACAAGTTCTTTAGATAAAGAAAATGAAAAAAAGATTTTTCAAACAATCTCTAAGTTAAAAAAAGATAAAACTATAATTATGGTAACTCACAATACTAATAACTTAAAAATGTTTGATAGAGTAATCTCCGTGAAGGATAAAAAAATATATATAAAGAATAATAAACAAATTATTTAAAATGAACAAAATAAACGAACTATTCAATCAATCTAAGTTCAGAGCCTCTAAATATATGAAATATTTTAAAAATTATGAGGAAGTTCTTTTTAAATTTGCTGGCAAGGATATAACTATGATTGAAATTGGGGTTCAAGATGGGGGAAGTTTGAAAATATGGCAGAAGTTTTTTGGCCCAAAGAGTAAAATAATAGGCATAGACTTAAATCCAAAATGTAAGAAATTTGAAGATGAGAATATTAAAATTTATATTGGTTCACAATCAAACAAAGTTTTTTGGAATAAAATATTTAATGAAATTGGAAAAGTAGATTTAATAATAGATGATGGGGGCCATACAAATCATCAACAAATAATTACAGCAATAAATTGTATCCCAAATATCAAAAATGGAGGAATGCTAATAACAGAAGATGTACATACCAGCTATTTGAAAAGATTTGATAATCCAAGCAAGTATTCATTTATAAATTTTGTAAAAAAAACTATTGACGACATAAATTCTTTATTTCCAGAGGTAAAAAAATTTAAATTTTCATTAAACAAGTATGTTTATTCAATCCAAAATTTTGAAAGTATGGTGGTTTTCTTTATAGATAGAACTCGATGTGAATTAAATGAAATTAAAATTAATGATGGTGAAAAATTTAACCATGAGGATTTTAGAGAAAATGATCCTGATTCTAAAATTTTCAAAAAATCAAAATTTTTAAGGTTTTTAAAAAAAAAACTTTTATTTTTAGGCTTGAAAAAATTTTTTAATTAAATTTCATTGTTATTTAAAAGTTTTTGATCTTATTATTATTTTTTTATTTTTGTTTAAATCAATATAGTTTTTTAAAAATTTGATAAAAAACAATCTTAGAAACATAATAAAAATAGACCTTAAAGAAATTTTTTTTGTATCTAGCACAAAAATCATATTTGACCATAAAGTTATGAGTTGTTTTAACTTGTAATTTGTTTGTCCTCTAAAACGCTTTTTGTGATTTACATTAATGACACTTATTTTTTTGCTAAATCTAATAATTGGATAATCTAAAAAAACATAATTAGAGGAATATTTTATTATAATTTTTTTGATATTTTTTTTAAACCCTTTGAAAGATGATGTATAAATTTTAACAGATTTTGTCATAAGAAAACTTGATACAATGTTATTTAACCAACTTATAAAAATCTTTATAATACTGTGTTTTCTGCCTATATATTTAACATAGCAGGTATCATTATTTTTTTTTAATTCATCTATAATTTTATTAATAAAAATTGGATCATGCTGCATGTCATCATCCATACAAATAATATAATCACCTTTTGTATATTTTAATCCTGTAAATATTGCATAATGTTGACCATAGTTTTTTTTTAAATTTATTCCTTTAATCATTTTATTTCTGTTTGATAATCTTTTAATTATTTCCCATGAAAGATCCCTGCTACAATCATTCACTAGAATTATTTCAAATTGTTCTTGGCTTATTTTGATATATTTTAAAATTCTTTTAATGAGAGTAGGTAAAATTTTTTCACTATTATAAACTGGTATTAAGATAGATAATTTCATTTATAATAACGTTTTAAAACACTTTCAGTATAATTTGATTTGTCAAAAATTTTTTTAAATTGATTATCTTTTGGCTTTTTATAAATAAAATTATTTTTGTAATTACTTTTTAATTTTAAAATTTTCAATCTTGGTTTTTTTTTGATTATTTTTGAAAGTATATTAACAATTTGTTCAATATAAAGAGATTCATTGCTTCTAATATTTATGATTTTTCTTTTAAATTTTTTATTTTTTAAAATTTCTTTGACAACTTTTTTTACATCTAAGATATCAATTAAATTTCTTTTTGTATTAAAATTAATAAAAAATTTTTTTTTATTTTTTATCTTTTCATAAAGATAATTAGTTAATGTGTTAGGGTTAGAATTCTTACCAACTACTTGTGGAAATCTTACTATAATAAAATTATTCAAGTTTTTTTTAATAAGATCTTCAATTTTTTTTTTATTTTTAACATATAAACTTTTAACTGGTTTCTTTTCTAGTGCGCTTAATGTACTAATATAAATTAAAACTTTATCTTTACTCAAACTCTCTAAAAAATTTTCTATTTTATGAATTTCTTTTTTTAATTTGCTAAGATTTCTAGTTTTAGAGTTTGATATACCAGCAGCATAAACAACAAAGTTATTTACATTTTTAAAATTTATTTCTTTTAGTTTTTGAGCTATAAATCCATTTCCAATTACATCTAGTTTATTACTTCCAACGGTCATTTAGCCAAAATTATTTATCAATTTATATAAATTTTTTATATTAAACTCTTTTTAGGATGTGTTTTTGTATATTATCTATAAATATATTATTGTGAGACAAACTATTAATAGATAAATGTAAATTTTTTATAAAGTATTTAAAAGTCATGAATTAGCTTTTCCTTGTAATTTAATAATATGATTAATGCAAATAATTCAGTTCACAAAAATGACAAGATTGAGCACTATTTGATTGATGAGCACTAAGCTTAATAATGAATATTAAAGATTAATAATAACCTTGAGGATAAAAATTGAAAAATAAAAAAATTGAAATTTTTAATATTAAACTTACCTCAACTGATTTAATTTTTCTTTATAAGCAAATTTCTTTGAGTAAATCTTTTCTAAGAAGTACTCATAATCTTTTTTTGAAAAAAAAAATAAATATCAAAGGAAAAATTGCTGATCTAGGTGCTGGAAATAAAAACAACTATCACAACTTAATTAAGAATAAAAAAGTCAATGTCGATTGTTATGATTTGCATAAGACAAATGAAAAATCATTTACTATAGATCTAGAAAAAAAATTTAGTTTAAAAAGAAAATATCAAAATATATTATTGTTTAATGTAATGGAGCATATATACAATAAAGAGGATTTATTGAAATCCATAAGCAAAAATTTAAAAAAAAAAGGTAAATTAGAGATTTTTGTTCCTTTTATGTTTAGATTTCATTCAGATCCAAATGATTTTATAAGACCTACTCACACATACTTAGTAAAATTTCTTGAAGAAAATGGTTTTAAAGTTAATACAACTTTGATTGCAACAGGGCCAATGCTTGTTATTTTAGAGATTATTTTTAAATATCTTAAATTAGATATATTAAAATTTTTAATATCAATATTATTTATTTCATTAAATAAATTGTTTCAGCTTTTTTCTAAAGATTTTAAAAATTACTATTGTGGAACTCATTGTAGTTGTACAAAGAAATGATAAAAGTCAGTTATATTTCTGAAATCAATTTACCTAGTAAATCAGGATACACTCATCATGTTTTAAAAATCTGTGATGCATTTTCAAAAAAATATACAACAAAACTTTATGTATATTCGTCGAATGTTGATTTTGCTACTTTAAAAAAAAACTATCTATTAAAAAAAAAATTCCAAGTAATTAATTATACAAAAAAAAACAAAATTAATTTTTTTTCACGTATTTTATTTTTTATTTTTGTTTTAAAAAATATTGATAAAAATTCTCTTATAATTTCAAGAAGTATTTTATCAAGTTTATTTTTATCTTTATTAAAGATTAAAAATATTCTGGAGTTACATCATCCACCAACTGGATTAACTAGATTAGTTTTTTTGGTAATTAAATTTTTGAAGATGGATAAAGATTGTAAATATATTTTTTTACATAAAAATTTAAAAAAAAAAATGTCTATTAAAAAAGGAATTATTCTTGATGATTGTGTAGATATAAATGATTTTAAAAAAAAAAATAATAGATTTAAATATGAGTATTCTTATGTTGGGAGCTTATTTAAGGGAAAAGGTCTTGAAATTATCATCGGTCTTGCATCTAAATTTAAAAAAAAAAAATTTCACATTTTTGGTGATCTAAAATCAATTAATCATAAAATAATTGATATAAAAAAGTTAAAAAAAATCTCAAATTTACATCTTCATGACTTTAAAAATTATAATCAAATCCCTGAAATACTAAAATCATCGAAAATTTTATTAATGCCATATCTTAATAGTGTCAGCGTAAATTCTGAAAACCTAGAGGTAGTTAATTATATGTCTCCTTTAAAAATGTTTGATTATTTGGCTTCAGGAAAAATAATATTTGCGTCAAATTTAAAGGTTTACAAGCATATTCTTAAAAATGAGTATAATGCTTTTTTAGTAAATAAAAATAATTTAAATAGCTGGTTTTCTTTAATTAATAATTTTAATAAAAAAAAAATAGATTTTAATAAGATAAGCAGAAATGCAATCAAAACTGCGTTAAAATATACTTGGGATAAGAGAGTAGATAAAATCGTCAATTATTATAAACAGTAAAAAGATGTTTAAAAAAGTGGTTTTTTTAGTTTTTAGAAATAATTATCGATTAGCAGCTTTAGGAAATTTTGGCAAATCAACAAAATATAACGATATTTTTCTTATTTCGCTGGGAGGAAGATTTAAATCGATTTTAGGAAAAATTTTATATTTTTTTAAAATAGGCAATTTTATTTCAATTGATGGAGATCCAATTTTAGATGATCAAAATTTATCGATTAATTTGTGGTTTACTGGGACTAGCTTAAAAATATTGAAGGAATATAGACATTTAAATAATAATTTTGTTAATATGAGTAACCCTATAATCAGTAGAGAAAAAAGATTGTTTCAAATTTATCCAATTATTAAAAAAAATTTTAAAATTAACAAAAAACCCAAGATAATTTTTATGGGTAAAATTTTTTTTCAACCAGAAAATTCTAATTTTTTAAATTTGGAAATATTGAAAAAAAACAAAAATAGAATAAAAAATGATTTTTCACTTATAGATAAAAATAAGTTTTGGTCTGAACTAGGAGAATACAAAGATGATTATAATAGATTTGAAAATTATAAAATATTCAAAACTTATTTAAGGGAACAGCTAATTTTAGAAATAAGTAAAAATTTCAAAAATCATTTTTCTATATTTGGGGAAGATAAAAAAAATATTGGCCTAGATTTTTTAAAACCTATTTATGATGAGAAAAAAATAAATGAAATTTATAATGGTAATATTTGTGTAGACACTGGTTCTATATTAGGTAGTTTATCTTTACATCCTAGATCTATCAAAATTGTAGAAAATGGTGGTTTATTGATTCAAGCAAAACAAGAAGACTCAACAGTGATTTGGGAAGAAATGCATGAAAGAATTGTTTTTAATAATATAGATTCTTTATTAGAAGGGATAGAAAATAATTTGTCAAATTCAAAGTTATGTAATGAAACTCTTAGTATGTTATTTGAAAAATTTCGTGATAGTAAAAAAAAAATACGGGATAGTATAAAAAAATCGTTATTTAATTAAAAGATGGTAAAAAAAATTTTTTATTGGTCACCTTATCTTGGTAGAGTTGCTACAATTAGAGCAGTAATAAATTCTATGATAGGATTAAGTAATCTTAGAAAGAATAAGTGTAATATTTCAATTATAAACTGTTATGGAGAATGGGATAACCAAACTATAAATTTTAAAAAGAATAATATAAATAAAATAGATATTCAAAAAAAAATTAAATTTAATATTGCCTCCTATGGTTTTATATTTTCAAGATTCATATACTTTACCTCATTTTTTTTATCTTATAAAAAATTAAAAGATTTAATAAAAATTAAACAACCTGATTATTTAATAGTTCATTTATTAACTTTTATTCCGCTTTTTTTATTTTCAAATAATGAATTTAAAACAAAATTAATTTTAAGGATTTCAGGCAAACCAAATCTAAATTTTTTCAGATCATTTCTTTGGAAAATGTCTAACAAAAATATAAACTTAGTCTTTTGCCCCACCATTGAAACCATGAATTATTTAAAAAAAAAAAAAATTTTTGATAAAAAAAAAATAAAATATCTGCCAGATCCTATTTTATTTGAGGAAGA
>MDTG01418765.1_pt1 | contig 16769 bp, 15 predicted proteins | sample 811421 | NCBI WGS metagenome assembly MDTG01 (sample SAMN05326645, study PRJNA326480) | marine metagenome | isolation source: seawater | place: Pacific Ocean: South East | collected 2011
ATAAGCCCATCTTAATCCTAATTTATTAGTTATTTCAGGGAAATAAATCAAATTATTTATTTTTGCGCACTGGGTCATAAAGCCACCACAAGTTATTGTTGATGCATCTGGATTTTTAGAATTGATATAAAAACTTATTTCTTCCTGCAAGGGGGCACCTAAACCCAGAACAAAAATATCATAATCAAATAAATTTATAGAATTTAGGTATTCAGACCAGCTACTATAACCTTCATCATTTATGTATCCTGAAAAAAATCCTGAGCTTGTAAAATAAGAATCTCTTGAAATCATCAAATCTTTAAATTTTTTAATCTCAGATTTTTTCCCACCAATAAAGCAGGCACTTAAATTATTTTTTTTAAACATATCAAAAAAATATGGCGCGTTAGATGAAAAATCGAAACTTGTTCTTTTAATAGTTTCCGATTTTGAAAAAATATTATATAAAAATTTAAAGATTGCTCCATCAACTCCAACATGTGTAATGTGCTTTAGATTCATACTCCTAATTTTTAGATAATTAGAGTTGTTAAGATAAGTAATATGGAATGGAGAGCCCTGTATTAATTCTGGGTCTATGGTTTTTATCTTTTGTAAAAGATTATTCACTGTCACAATTCTTCTTAAAATATTTTTAGTCGACTATGTAATTTTCTATGATAAAATTAACCTAACCCATTCTAAAGTTATAATTATACTTTTAAAATCTTCTCTGAAAAAATGCAATCTCTTTGATTAGTGTTTTACTAATAAGCAATCAAAGATCCTCAAAAGCGATAAAATTAATTTTTGTTTTAGTTTGCAGTAATTTACTGACAGGTGCGTCTCTATTAGCTAAGTAAGTAGTATTTTTTTCAGGAAATGATTCTAATTTATTAATACCTAAAATACTACTTGCAGATAAACTATAGACATGATGGAAGCTTGAATTACTCACAATATCATCTGATAAAAAAGGCTCGTTAATAATTTTTCTTTCTAAAACATTTAGATTAAACTTTTTTGATGGATGATGAATAATATAATCGATATCTAAAGTAGTAATTATTCTCTCTATTAAATTTCGCTCATCATTTATAGTCATCGTACCTACTTCAGATTTATCAGTGGTAAGCAAAACATTGCCATCATAACTAAATCTCTTTTTAATATCTTTTAGTTTTAACGATACTATTTTGCCATCAAAAACAGTGCCCTGCGTGTTATAAATGGAATAATGAAAAACATGATTTTTCATAATACTTTTTATGTCGATCTTCAAAAATTTATACAATCTCTCTTTTATTGTCGAATCATTTAAATTGAAATATGATTCTGTTAACGCTCCGATACCATCATCAAATGTTATCAAACCTTCATATCTTATTAGTAATTGTATCAAGCGGAAATTGAAGAATTTAAAATTTCCTACATATAGTTGATGTATTTTTTTGTATTTAAAGCTGATCTTGATCAATTCAAGTGGATTGAAAAATAATGCTTGATAATCGTAGATACGACAAAACTCTTTTTTATCTATGTAAGAATTTATATATTTTCTTAAGTTTCTTTTGCTTAGAGCTATGAGTATTGAGTGATTTTTTTTTGGAATGGAGTTGATTATCTTTAGATGTAATGGGGTAAAAGCAAGATAAAGATTATATTTCATTAAAGCTAGACAACTTTAGTAGAAATTAATAGATCAAATGATCCAATATTTCGTGACTCTTTCGCTGTATCATCTACTTCTCTTAGTGAAAATAATAACCTAGAAAGCTTTTTTTCTTCTGATATTGAGCTTTGCATCATTGGCATGACCGCACTCAACTCTGGATTCCATGATAGATTAATCATTTTATCATTATTTTTTACTAAGATTTTACCGGAAGTTGCTCCTAACCCTCTAGATGATGATACAAGTGTTGATGCTGATTTCGAATGGTTAAATTCACCTCTAAAGCGAAAGGTTTCATAGTCTTTGCCACCATTCGAGCACATCATTTCTGAGTCATTGCTAAAATCATTCAAAAAAGTCAAAATTCCGAGCCTGATGCTTCCGATGGATTTTTTAAAATTTAAGAAATTATAACCAATAGATAGCTCTTCATTAACCGATGATATTGTGATGACTTTGTTAATAGTTCCAATACTTGTGATAATCTGAGCGCAGACTTCGAGATCTCCATTTTCATGAATAAAGAATGAGGGCTCCACTCTCTCTAAATCAGTAATTCTTTTCCTTTGAGTTGGGAATTCTGCTATTACTCCTCCGCTATAATAGTCCGCGCCCAATGAAATACACGAAAAATACCCATGAGGTAAAGTACCAATACAAGGCTTCATTTCATGTGACGCGAAAGCCAAGCTATTTATAGCTAGACCTCGTCGCAAATTCAACTCTAGCTCTAGATGTTTACTGGAAAGCTTAATTAGAGTATCTTCTCTCTCAAGATCTAGAGAAAAATCATTTGAATAATTATTAATATATTCAATTGAATGATATTGTTTTTTTGTATTAATTTTTCTATCAAAGTTATTTTTAATATCATTTTCCTCTAAAAATTTGGTGATCCTATTGACTGTTTTGTTCCATCTTCTATCTGTTATGTGAGTACGAAGATCACTTGACCAAAATTCACATAACTCTTGCCAATCTCTTGAATTATTATTTTTATTTCTAGTGAAATGCCTCTCAATTTTATGACATATGGAGTTTAGCCAGAGATCGTCTCTCCCTGTAACTGCCCATCTTGCTATATTGTATTTCATTTGCTTCTTGACAGGGATTGGATATGCTGATGACGTAAGCTTCGATTTATATTTTTTTTTGAACGGTTTTTTTACGATTTTAGAGGGCAAAACAAACTTCAATCCAGTTTCTGAAACAATAGACTTGATAAGACGCTCTACTCTTCTCCATTCACCATCTCGATGTATTTCCCTCTCTTCAGAAAATCGGCCGGGACGATAATCAAAAACTTCAGCATCATTTGTATATATAGGTATCAAATCTTTGCCATTTTTTATTTTTATTTTCAAATAATCCATATAATCATCGAGGCTAATGTCGCCGTGAACGAAATGTTGAAATTTCTGAAAAAGTAATGAATCTGACCACAAAACAGGGAGTATTGAATCATTACTTCCCTCCCCATGTGTTGGGATATTTCTGATCTCTGATTCATCTGACTGAAGAGCGAGTTTGATATTGTCTCGATCCATCACTATTCCCTTGTATCCAGACTCATTGTATATATCAATCATACTTCTAGAAAATGCCATTTCATTTACGAGAGCAATTTCTGGTTTGCAGTCAAGAATCTCATCATAAATCTTAATGCCTAGCTTTTGATTCCAGAAATTAACTTTATAAGGGGCTAGTGGACCAATTATTTGACAATAACCACTGCCAATAAGCTCGCATTTTTTGTTTCTGATTAACTTCCTTAATTTTCTTATCCAAATTTTATCAACTTTATTAATCTGCTTTAAAGTCCATCCAGTTAATTCAATACCAACAGGAATATTACATCTTTCTACAATATCTATTAATGGGTGATAGCAGTTATTTATAACATCTTTTCTTGCCTCTTCCTCAATAGAAGAAAACGCCAAATTCAGATGAAAGATTAAGTAACCTTGTGCTTTCATTTCAAAAGTAACAATGAATAGATTTCTTCAGAGAGTTTTTTTGAGCCATTTATTCTCATTTTTTTTCTAGAATTTAAAGAATAACTCTTTGAAAGTTCTTCGCTTGCCATTAATTTAATAATACCATCTATTGCGTTCTTCGGACTTGCAGCAACAAATGCTACATTTTCTTTTGCGAGCATCTTTAACTCACCATCATCTTTATTATTGTAAGGTGAAAAAACTACCGTTGGAATACCATATTGTAGTATTTCAAAAAACGATACGCCAAATACTGTCATTGCATAATTATGCTGTACTATGATGTCATCAAGACTCTCAAGATTTTTATAAACAGACCAATTTAGGCGACATTTTTTTGGTAAAGCGGGTTCATCAGAAAATGGTCCCTTAATCCAACTTATTTCTATTTTATCATCTAATTTTTCATCTAGTTGCCTTGGAAGGGTTTCAGATAAATTTGTGGTATCGCTGCCACCTGTCAGAACCAGGAGCTTTTTACCATGAAACCACTGATTATGCTTGATTTTTTTTTGGATTAAATAACTATCCCACCCAGACTTAATCTTTGATTTTAGATTATTAGAATTATTATAATTAAAATTAAAGGATGGAATCCATATAAGATCTAAGAAATTTGAATATTCAACAAGAGAATCAATACTGACTAGAGATACTTTCTTTTTTTTCCAATTTTTTAGATGTTTTTCCAAATCATTTATATCAATTTTTGGCGTAACATCTAACACCATTAGATTGATATTACTATTTTCAATAATAATATTGACACTTGAGCAGAAATCATCTTCATATGAGCACCTGTGGACATGGAATTGAACTAATTCATTTTTTTCAAAGTATTCTCCAAAAACCAGAAATTCTGGAGTAACATCATTACGAAACTTCAATTCATGCGCTAGTGCTAATAATCTAGATAAATGTCCAAGGCCATATTCAGCACCTACGTAACACACCAAAAGTACTCGAAAATTATTCAAGTTATTTTAGGAATAAAGGACTTTCGAACTGATTTAAAGGGTCTCAGACCGTCTGATTTGTCAGTTCGCCATAAACGATCAGGCAATTCTGATGAAACTGGTTCTTTAGCTCCATTCCCATCAGCAGCCTCTGATTGCCTTATAAGGGTAATTAAATTTGATATTTTTTGTGGCAACCAGCAATGTCCAGAGCCATATTCTTCTCCCCTTCCATCCAAATCTAAATGAAATTCGATCACTTCAGCGCCCCATTTATGAATTGCACGATGCACAACACCCTCATTTACAGTGTGATCAGACCAACCAACGCGACATCCTGTTTCGTCTTTTATTGATTTTATAGCAGCTAGATTTGAATCAGTGTAAGGTGCTGGGTATGCGCTTATACAATGGAGTATAGTTGGATTTCTGCAGCCATTTTCTCTTAATACAGAAACAGCATGTTTTATTTCATCCATTGTTGCCATACCAGTCGATATTATGACGGGCTTACCAGTATTAGCACATGCTGTAAGAAGATCATCCCAAAGCAACTCATATGATGCAATTTTATAAAAATCAACATATGGCTCTAATTCTTCAACAGCATCCAGATAGAATGGTGTACAGCTAAATTGAATGCCTTTTTCTCTGCTATGATTTGCTAGAATTGGGAGAAAATCTATTGGTAACTCCCAATGTTTTCGGTCCCTATGAGCTTTTGATTTACTCAATATTTCTGGCGCAAATAGCTTATCAACTCTAAAAAGCTGAAATTTTACTGAATCGCAACCTATAAAAGCCGCCGCATCAATGAATTGAAGAGAACGCTCAATACTTTGTGAATGATTACTAGATACTTCTGCAATAAAAAAAGACATTTATGAACCTTAACAGAAAAATTTCTTATGTGACAATTTGGATATCCTGAACTATTTTTCGCGCTAAGTTTAATGCCTCTGCCCTATTTTTACCTGATGTGATGACTAATCCAGCACGAGATGGATGATGAGTAGCTTCAGCGATAACATCGCCTACCGAGACTCTAATTTCACAAAGATTTATGTCAGGATGAGTGTTTATCCACTCAGGAATAACAATATTTTGAACGACACCTGGTTCAGGAAAAAAATAACGCTGACACACAGCTAAATTTTTACTAACTTTCAACGAATCTTCACTGATAGAATCTCCCATCGCCATTTGAACTGCAATTCTCACAAAATCAACTCCAGTATTAAGAGGTATCTCATGCGAGCAGAAATAACCCCCGGATAAACGTGCAGCAACTTCAATTATGTAAGGATCACCATCAGATAGAACCATATCACCTTTAATCACACCATTTGTGATTTGTAACACTGAAGCGGTTTTAGCAACAGTATCTTTAATTCTTTTTTGATCAACAGGTAGTAAAGAACTTGGAAGGTCGCCACCATCTTCAATTATATATGGAGAATATTTCTCTAAAAGGTCGTAATTCCTATCTGAAAAACCGAGAGTATAAACATTTCCTTTAACAATTAGCGACTCTGTACTTACCTGAGGTCCACTTAAAAATTCTTCAACCATGACTCTATTTGAGGGTGAATAACTTAATGATGTAGAATATGCCCAATCGAGATCAACATCATCCTCTAACTTAAGAACGCCACGAGCACCTCTGCTATCAACGGGCTTAATTATAAGAGGTAGGGCTTTATCTCTAACTATCTGTTTTAATTGTTTAGCATCCTGAACTTCTGAGTACCAAGGAATTGGCAGATGACTTGCTTTGAAACAGTCTTTCATTAACACTTTATCGGTAACAATTTTTGCGGCCTCAATAGGAATACCAGGCAGTCCAAGCTCTTTTGCCACCATAGCTACAGTTAAAGGCACATCGGAAGCCATACATATTACACCATCTATTGATCTGTGCTTTTTGCAAAAAATTTTTACTTCACGGAGTGTATCTTCGACACTGTAGGTATCTGCAAGCAAAAAATGATCTGCCAATTTTACACATGGTGCTGCTTCACTAATATCTGAAACGATTACACTCAAACCCATTTCTTTTGCAACCTTAACTCCTGGGATGGTTTCTTGGCCTCCACCGACAAATAAGATCGATCGATCATTATTTTTGTTATTCATTAAAAGTATAAACCACCATTAACATTAATTGTTTGAGCAGTAATATAACTACTCTCGTTAGAAGCTAAAAATACCACCACATTTGCAACCTCATTTGAAGTGCCCAGTCTTTTCAAAATAATAGACTCCGCTGCTTTTGCTACCGCAGAAGACTTTAAACCTTCCTGACCCATATCAGATGCTATAATTCCTGCCGCAACTGTATTACATCTCATGCGAATACTCTCACCAAAACGCGCAATAACCTGGCCAAGTGATATCAGACCCGCCTTGCTTGCAGCATAATGTGCAGTTCTGGGACCACCATATTGACCACTTACTGAACCAATATTAATTACACTTGATGAATCACTTTTTTCTAGTATAAAAAGTGCCTCCTGAGTAACTATAAAAGGGCCTTTTAAATTAACAGACATTACTTCATCCCATTCAATATCAGAAATTTGATCAAAATCTTTAGGATAATTAATGCCTGCATTATTCACTAAAACATCTAAACAACCCCATTTTACATCTAAGTGTTTAAACATATTTTTAAGTGTTGCTCTATCGCAAACATCACACTTAAAACTCAATGCTTTTACTCCAAAAGCCTCAATTTTCTTAACTACATCCATAGCTAGGGTTTCTTGCTCCCTATAAGTAAACGCGACATTTGCGCCTTCTTTAGCAAGAGCTAAACAGATGGTCTTACCTATTCCTCGAGAGCCACCAGTAACCAAAACATTTTTTCCAAGTAGCCTCATGTCAATTACTTTTTTTTCTACTAATTACATTTTTAGCTGCAAGAACAATATATTTAGACGAGATCTGATATTTTTCGGATAGTTCGTCAGGTTCTCCTGATTCACCAAAAATATCTTTTACACCAATAAATTCTATCGGAACTGGATAAGACTTTGCCAGTGACTCTGCTACAGCACCACCTAAACCACCAAATATATTATGATCTTCAGCGGTCACGATAGCTCCAGTTTCCTTGGCACATTTTGTTAGTAATTCATGGTCAATGGGTTTAATTGTAGACATATTTACTACCCTAGCGGAAATCCCATCTTGCTCTAACGATTCTGCAGCATCTAAGGCTCGAGCTACTTCAACTCCACAAGCAACAATAGTTAAATCAAATCCATCACGAAGAATTTGACCTTTTCCTATTTGAAATTGATAAGTTTCATCTAATATTCGTTTTGTATCACTCCTACCAGTTCGCATATAAACAGGTCCAATATAATCTAACATTGCTTTGGTTGCTTGAGACATTTCAACAGGGTCACATGGAGAAAGAACCACCATATTTGGAATAGACCTGAAACAAGCTAAGTCTTCTAAACATTGTGCTGACGCACCATCTGGACCAACATCAAGTCCAGGATGACTCGCAACAATTTTTACATTCATATTAGCATATGCAACTGAAAGTCTAGCCTGTTCAATTGCCCGAAGCATAAAAACTGCAAAAGTAGTGACAACAGGTATTAAGCCAGTTGCTGCAAGTCCTCCAGCCATTGCCATCATATTTTGTTCAGCAATACCACATTGAATAAATCTCTCAGGAAATTCTTTTCTGAAATGATGAATTCCAGTCCCGCCTGCTATATCCGCATCCAAAACTACAATATTTTCATATGATGAAGAAAGACTTGTTAACTCCTTGCCAAAAGCCTCTCTTAAAGAATCCCCTGTGCGACCAAGAAGAATTGGCTTCTTATCCATTAATAGCTACCTTAATTTCATTTTTTGTTGCACCTAATTCGGTAAGCGCTGTTGAGAAATCTTCTTTACTTAACTTTAAACTACCATGCCAGGTAGGCGAATTTTCCATGTATGACACACCCTTGCCTTTAATAGTATTAGCAATGATAACTGAAGGCTTGGAATTACATTTTTTAGCATCATGAAATCCATTTTCAATATCCAGATTGTTATGGCCATCTATTTCAATTACATTCCAACCAAAAGAGTCCCATTTATCCCTTAATGGTTCCAAGCCCATAATATTTGCATTGGTATCATCACTCTGAAGTTTATTGTAATCAACTATCATGCATAAATTTGCTAAAGAGTAGTGAGAAGCAAACATCGCACCTTCCCATATCTCCCCTTCTTGCATTTCACCATCACCAATCATGACATAAACACGATTATTAATTTTTTGCATTTTCAAACCATATGCTTCACCAATAGCAAAAGAAAAACCCTGGCCTAGAGAACCTGTACTTGCTTCTACCCATGGAGTTGAAGTTCGATGAGTATGTGCCTGCAACTCATGATTGATTTTTCTGAGGCCGTTTAATCTCTCTTCAGATATGATTCCAGCTTTTGCAGCCACTGCATATAAAGCAGGTGCACTATGTCCCTTTGATAAAATAAACCTATCGCGATCAATTTTAGTTAAGTCTTTAATATCAAAGTTCAATTCAAAAGAAAAAAGATATTCAATTATATCAATGCAAGATAGAACACCACCCGGATGACCAGATTTTGCATGATAAATACTCTCCAAAGCCTTTCGTCTTAGATAATTATTATTCAAAATATTTTTCTCTTTTTTTTAATGTAGTTAAATATTAATAGCTCAAAAAATCAATAATTCGTTAACATAAAGTATAACCGAAAACCTATAAAACATTAATCATGCTTTAATTAGTTTTTTTAAGAAATGATATAGACATATAAATAATTTTTAAGACTTCAGTTTAACGGGAATCATTAGGTTGTTATCTAATGCGAGTCCTTCAATATGCGTCTTATCTTCAGGATATGTTAGCTTTGCATTAAGCCCACTTGCTTCTACTGTTGTTGGCTGGAAACCTGAAGCCAAAGCGAATTCAACAAAACAATCGTAACCTTTCATAAAACTTTTTGGTTCAAAATTAAATGCATTTAGCCTAAGGAACTCTGGTGTAACAAATTCTACATAACTAGATTTTGTTGGAACCTCTAAGATACGGCCTGATTTAGCTTTGGCAACTCCATTCACTACTGGTCGAGCTGGCACTGAACACTCACCATTCAATACAACCTCATAAAGATCACGAAGTTGATTCTCGGAAGCAAAAGGACGATTTGCATCAAACAAAGCAACAATAGACTCATAGTCAACTAAATTAGCTCTAATTAAACTCTGAAAGCCTAACAAAAAAGACTCAGTTCGATCATCTCCTCCCTCGGTTAGAAAAATAGATGATTCATTCTTGTTAAAATATTCATCAATAATAATTTCCGTTTCGCTTAAGTCATTTTTTCTTGTTACAACAATTATTGATGAAAATATGCCTGACTTAATAGCCGTACTTAGTGTCCAGATAAGGATTGGTACATCAAGTATTGGTGTCAAATGTTTTGGTACATTATCTGCGCCAAATCGTCGACCTGATCCTGAGGCTAATATGACTGCAACTACTTTCATTTAATAATTCTCCATAAAATTTTTTCTTAATTGCACAGCATCTTTTATAATATCCTTATGATCGAATGCTATCTTCTGATTCTCCCAGTCTCTAATTACCTCAACTGACACAGCATCATCTCCCGCTTCAAGATTATCTAAATTAGATTGGCCTAGGAAAGCCACACTCACTGTATGTCCACGAACATCTCTTTTTGGATCAGAATAAATACCAATTAAGTATAAATCATCTGTATTCACAGATAGCCCTGTTTCTTCAAATAACTCCCTAACACATGCCTGTTCAACAGATTCACCAATATCTACAAAACCTCCTGGCAAAGCATACCAACCCTTAAAGGGCTCAAAACCTCTTCGGATTAGTACAACACCCTCATCGCAAAAAATCACAGAGTCAACAGTCAGTGCAGGTGTTTTTTGCATATTAGATACTCCATATTTAATTTTTATTCAACTAATAAAAGGTTAACTTATGATTATCATGTATACATTTTAAATTGACCCAAATATAACAAAAAACAAAGAAACTTTATTTATAGTTTTTAGAAATCTTTAACTATATCTTTCCTAGTAATTAATAAACTAAGCGTTTCATGTCTCATCAAGACTTTTTACCCTCATAATCTGAATAACCAAAATCTGGATTTGGGTCTGACCATGTTGAACCATATACTTCACTGAGATACTTTTCAGGTGGATTAGGAACATTCATAAGCTTTCCATGAACATCAACTTGAGCATATTGAGTGAACATCTTTGTTGGCCACTCCCATTTATAATCTTCAAAAGTATCTATAAATGATTCTTTAGTTGCATCGAAGAACTTAACAGCAACATCAATGTTGATTTCATTTTCAAGTGGTATAGAAAATGTGAGATCTCCCATTATTAAATCTGAATGATCTTCATAATGAAAATCTAATCGATCTAAAATATCCATTAATTTATTCTTCATTTGAAAAGGAGCGAAAAGATCAATATCATCATCCCATGGAATAAAATCATTATTTCGTTTGAACCCCAAAGCAGTTCCTCCAGTAGCAACTAAGCTGTATTCATCCGAAGTTAGTACAAAAAGTTTATGTAATTTTTCTGAAGCTTCAATTCTTATTGACTCTTCTTGAAAAACTTTATTGCTCCACATTGATTTTGAAGGAACATGGATATTATCTTTGTTAACTCCAAAACTTAAAATTTGTGGATAGACCTCCTTTAAGTAACTGGTAGTTAATACAACTTTTTCAATAGATAAATGAGACAAAACTTTAGGATTCATAATCTCAATACCATAAAGCAAAGTGCCCCATTTATTTGGATCATTATCTACAAAGATATCTGGCAAGGTATTTGAATTTTTACAATAAGCTTGAGCGCATCCTGCTGCACCAAAAAACACTACTTTACTCTTATTTTTCATTTTTATTATATTTTTAATAACCAAAAAATATGAACTAATACTGCCTTATACGATCATAAAATTTAATTATATGTTCTGAAGGAACTCCAATATCAATGGCGATTTCATTAATAATATCTTGAGCACCATAGGTAGATATAATGAGTCCAGTTGAATCCCAGCTAAAATTATTCTCTATTTCTGATGGATCATATATTGATAATCCTCTCCATGTTTGAGTTTGTTTTAAAGGATCTGAATCAACAATAATATACTCACAATTAGGTCTGCTATGAAATAAAGTTGTTAGATGATATAAATATTCAGAATGAGCTCCTCCACCCCAAATTACATAACGTTCAAATTCAGGGATAGATTGAACTGATTTTTCAACGTCTATGATAGATTTATGCCATGACATTAAACTGTCGTGAGCATCGATCCAGTCTCTAGGATCAGCTTTAATTTCTTTATAATTATGATTGGATGAAAGTGGTGATGCTAAGACCCTAAACCCATTATAGTCAGATGTCATATATTCTTCCTCAATACTCCACCCAGCCATGTACAAGCAGTTTCTTAGACTATTTCTACTAAAATGTGTTGTATGTTGAATACTAAAAAATCCATGTAGATCGTTTGTGTTTCCATTATCTAATACAGGAACTTCTATAACTAGCTTTGTTTTATCATGCGAAATAGATTTGAGTTTACGAAGAACCTGTACAGGTCGAGGTAAATGCTCTAATACGTGATACATGGTTATTGAATCAGGCGCCTCGCTATTATATGAAAAAGTCTCAAAATCACCATGAAAAAATTCAATTTCTTTTTCCTTGTGTATCTCAAGACCTCTTAATATAGCTGGCTTATCAATATCAACACCTAATTTGATTACATTATCTGGAAGGAGTGATAAAAATCCACCATCATAACAACCAACATCCAATAATCTTGCTTTTTCTTCGAGAAGATTATACTTATTTAACCACTTTATTTGCTCTTCTGTATGTTCTAACAATGAACCGTAGCTTTGGCCTGCATCTGAAAATAAAACATTGAACCCATAGTCTGTATAAACTGGATTTAAATATACTGCAAAACAATTTAAACATATATTTACACGAACATTAAAAAGTTTAGGCTCTTTTGCTGAGTCTGAATAAAATTGAAAATCACTTAGATCAAGTATATTTTTAGAATTCAAACTTTTACAAATTGGGCATGGACGCGAATATCCTAAAGATTCAGAGCTAGAGTTACCTATATTATTAATTTTTGACCAATTCATCTTTTTATTACTCATTTATATCTCCAATAAATTTGTAATTATTCTTTTGTTAAGTATAAAAATTTAGCGTGTGCAGCCTCAGTATTTATTATCTTGTCTTCAGGTAGGTCTACTAAAATATTAAAGACTTCTTGAACCGCAACACTATATCTATCTAAGTCTTTAATTGAATGGGCTAATGAAGGCTTAAATTGTCTAAAACCTAAAAACCCCCGTTGAAGCATTTCTATTACAAAACGAGTATTTAGTGCTTGAGAATGTTCGCTTTTAAATGAGAATGCAGACAGAGATGGTAATCCAGAAATATCAATTTCTAAACCAGAATTGTTTGATGCATTTCTCCATATCTGTTGAGTTTTATTTCCTATGGAAATAATATGATTGTCAGCACTTGTTTCTTGATACTTTTTCAAAGTTGCTAATGCAGCTACAGGACCTACTCTATCTGTCCAATTAGTACTTGAAATAAAAGTTTTTTGTGCAGCCTGCATCACCTCTTCAGTACCAACTATTGCTGACATTGCATACCCATTTGCCATAGACTTTGCAAAAATAGCCATATCAGGGTGTATATCGTATCTTCGATGAATACCTCCTGCACACATACGAAAACCACTTGTGATTTCATCAAATATTAATACTGCTCCTATTTCAGAAGCAATTTCACGAAGAACAGATAAGTATTCATTTGGAGCTTCCTCTCCTCTTGCTGGTTCAATCATAATAGCAGCAATTGTTTTTTCTTGACCTTTAATCTTTTCTCTTAAAGAATTGATATCATTAAAGTTAAAGGGTATCGCAGTTCCTGATAATCCGCGAGGAACACCAGACGGTTGAAGCCCAGGCATTAATTGGCCATCTAGCGCTGAATCGTCAGAAAGATTTGCTGCTAAATACCAGTCAGACCAACCATGATATCCACTAAAAAGAATTGTTTCGCGACCCGTCTTTGCTCTGGCAATACGAACGGCTATAGAAAGGGCCTCACCACCACTCCTTGCATAACGAACCATATCAAACCAGGGATGAAGATCAATTAGTGCCTCTGCCAACCGTACCTCTTCAAAACAATTTAATGAACTATTTACTCCACTGCGAATAGCTCGAGTGACTGCATCATCAATATCATCATCTGCATAACCAAGAATGCAGGCACCCACAGCCATGATTGACATATCGATATACTCCATATTATCCATATCCCAAACTCGACAACCCTTAGCTTTAGAGTAATATGCTGGCCAAACATCTGGTGCAAACATTTCCGGCCTTTTTGATAATAATTGAGTTCCACCAGGTATGAGACGCTTTGCTTGTCGATATAATTTCGGGCCTTTACGATTCTTTAGAGAATTAACATCAATCATAATTTTTCTTCTTCAAGTGATTTATTGTACCCTGCATTACGAATAATTCCTTCATTAATCTTAAGTAACTCAGGCCTTGTTTCAAGAAATTGCAATATATCATGTGCATAAAATGGGGCATCTGGTACATAAAGTTCTTCAAAAATTTCATTTAAAAACTTATAGTCTTCTGGCTCATCAAGTGTCCATCTATGTTTTTCTAATCCATTAAATAAATGTAATCCACCTGTTTTAAATAAATTTGGATTTTTTTCAATATATGGGCAAACATGTTCTCTTTCAGATTTAAGAGAAGAATTATTCCACGCTTCTTGAATTGCTGAAAAAGAAAAAACGGTACAATCAAGGCCATCTGGAAACTCTCCACCAAGACCATAATAATCATAATTTCCTGATAAATATCCTGTTATAACTGCGTCCACAATTATAGGATCAATCACAGGACAATCACCAGTAATCCTCAAAATTGCATCTGCATTATATATTTTAGCTGACTGATAATACCGATCTAATACATCATCAAGATTGCCTCTGTAACAATGAATATTGTTAAATTCACAAAATTTTGATATTGGATCATCATTTTTCTCACTAGAAGTTGCTACAACAATTTTATTGACTAACTTACAATAGCCGAGACGCTCCTTTATGTGCAGTAGAGCAGGTTTGTTCGCAAGAGGCATCAAAACTTTTCCAGGAAGTCGTGATGAATTCATTCGAGCTTGAATAATAGCAACTAAATTCACAATGATTCCCACTTTGAAGGATCGATTAATCTCTTATCTTTGATATAAAAAGCATCAGGAAATTCAGATGATTTTTTTGCGGTAGAAACAATCTCTTTTAGTTGTTCGAGGTCATCTATACCAACTATCACCCTTGAAATTCTACTATCAAATAAAGCAAATGATAGAGCTACCTGAACTGGATCAAGATCATATTTATCAAGCCATCTATCCCATTGATTCCAGATAGATTGCCATTTATTAAATTTATCTGGCCTGCTGTCGCTATTCATCAGTAACAATCCTTGCAAAAAAATTGATCGTATATGTATCTCAATATCTTCTTCGAACAATCGCTGCAGCCATCCACTTGTGTCTAATCTTCGATCCAAAATATTATATGGAACTTGAACAATATCTGGTTTTAATACTTCCAACAATAAATCTAATTCTTCAGGATTATATATTGAAAAACCAATCTTTTTAACTTTGCCTCGACTTTTTAGATTCGTCAGAATACTGCATAAATCTTTTTTATCCTTATCAAGTAATTGCTCTGGCCTATGCAATAACAATCCTGACAAAATTTTGACTCTAAGATTCATAAGCGAGCTATCTACTTTCAAATCCACCCATTTTTGTAATATACCGTAATTACATGGAATCTCGGGTAATTTTGTAACAACTCTAAAATTTTCAACTCCAATTTCGCCAAGTATTTTTTCGCTTTCACCATAAGCAATAGCCGTATCTATGGTGTCAATTTTGCAGCTTGTGGCAAATTTCAATATATCTTCTGCATCAATACTATTAATCTGGCCACTATTATTTGAGATACCATAATTTGCCCCAAACTGCGCTGTTCCTATCGCGAGCTTCATAGTTTGAAAGCTTTTTTAAGGCATGAGACAACTTCATCTTGCTGCCTCTCCGTCATTGAAGGATACAGCGGTATGCTTAACGCGTCTTTGTAATACTCCTCAGAAATATTAAGATTTCTATACTTAACATTCTTTTCTTTAAAATATGGTTGTTTATGAACTGGTATATAATGAATGTTAGCTCCAATTCCATTTTTTCTAAGATAATCAAAAACATAATCACGCTTCTTGTTATCTCTTAAACGGATAATGTAAAGATGAAAAGCTGAGTAACCATCACTATGTTGATAAGGTGTCGATAAAGGTAGATTTCTGAGAAGATCATCATATCTTTCGGCAAACCTATGTCGTAGAGCTACATAATCATCTAATCTATTTAACTGGCTTAACCCCAATGCTGCTTGAATATCGGTCATCCTATAATTAAAACCCAGATCTATTTGTTGATAATACCATGCTCCTTCAGATTCATGAGTCATTTTACTGGCATCCCTAGTAATACCATGACTAGCGAGTAACTTCATTCGCTCAGCAAGTTCTGGTGTGTTAGTTGTCGCAACTCCTCCTTCCCCGGTAGTAATAATTTTTACAGGATGAAAGCTGAATACAGTTATATCACTGTATGAGCAACTACCTATGGGTTCATTTAAATATTTACCTCCAACGGAATGAGACGCATCCTCAATTATTTTAAAACCAAATTTATTTGATAGTTTTTTGAAAGTTTTCATGTCACAAGGTTGGCCAGAGAGATGAACTGGAACGACAACCTTAGGCAACTTTGATGATTTTTCAGCTTCAATAAGTTTATTTTCAAGTGCTTTTGGACACATATTATAAGTGTCTGGATCGATATCTATAAAATCAACATTTGCTCCACAGTACAGTGCGCAGTTTGCAGAAGCAACGAAAGTTATTGGTGAAGTCCAAAGCCAGTCATTTTCTTTTAGA
>MDTG01310328.1_pt1 | contig 16768 bp, 11 predicted proteins | sample 811421 | NCBI WGS metagenome assembly MDTG01 (sample SAMN05326645, study PRJNA326480) | marine metagenome | isolation source: seawater | place: Pacific Ocean: South East | collected 2011
CGTCGGCTAATTCTTCGTCGTCATCATCGGTGCCGTTTTTGCCGTCACCGTCTTCGGCCATCTGACCCTCTTCGCCGCGGAGGTTGAACTGCATGTCTTTGTCACTGAGCTGCAGCCCGCCCTCTTCTAGGGCTTTCTGAAGGTCTGAGGAGTCGCGTCGTAGCATGTCCAGCGTATCGCGGTTATCTGCAGTAACGATGGCCGTGGTCCGGCCGTCGAGGGTGAGCTCCATCTTTACCTCGACACGGCCCAACTCAGCTGGGTTGAGGCGGATGGTAATACGATCCTGGCCGGCCTGTAGGGCCTTGGTGATCTTGACCGAGACTTGTTCAGTAACGGAGGACTGCATGAGTTGCTGTGGCCGGGCCGTCTGCTGCGTTTGCTGGGCTTGTTGGGATTGTTGACTCTGCTGGGTGCCGGCATTGGCGTTCGCGGAATTGGCGGCGTTGGCTTGTTCGGCACCGGCTGCCGTCGGGCCCGCCGAATGCACCCCGGCTGATCCGCCAGCCACGCTGCTGTTCGTGGCTGCGGATTGAATGCCGGCCTGTGCCTGCGCGGAGGCGCCGCCGGATTGCTGATTCTGTGCCTGAGCCTGGCCACCCTGAGCCTGTGTAGCGGCCATCTGGGCTGCTGCGCCCTGCGGGTTTGCCGCGGTCTGATGGTTGGCTTGTTGGCCGGTTTGTCCTTGCGCTTTGTTCGTCGACGCCAAGGCGCTGCCCGCGCTTAAAGTGCTCGAGGGACGCGAGGACAGTATTTCTGCTTCTTGTGTCACCCCAACATCCACTCTGAGTTTGGCGTCCTGGCCCAAGGTTTGTGCCAATTGCGCAGTTTGTTGTTGCAAATTCGTATTGGCCTTGGCGTTAGTGTCGGCTTGCTGGACATTGGCTGACGTCTGGGCGTTATGGTTCTGCGCACCCTGGCCTTGGTGTTGTCCGGTCTGAGCTTGTGACGAATGAACGCCGGCGCGTTTCTGACCATCCGCGGTAACGGCTGCTAGCTGCTGAGCGGCGTTGACTTTGGCCTGATCATTATTTTGGGCCTGTTCGGCCTGAATTGCGCCGCCGACCGCGTTGATAACAACAGTCGTGTCCAGGGTGCCTGTGGCTGATTGTGTGTTACCGTTCTGTCCGCCTTGGGCGCTGGCACTTGAGTTCTCCTGTCCGGCTGCCGTCTGCTTGTCCTGGCCGCCTCCGTCATTGCCTTGAGCCTGGCCGTCTCTTTGACGATCATCGGGGGCGGGCTTGTCGGCCTGCGCTGTCTGGTCGTTATTACGGTCATCGCGCGGACGGTCGGGGGCCTCGCGTGGCGTATCACGATGGTCATCGCGATGCGCGGTGCTCTGATCGCGCGGCTCATTATCGGACCGGTCGGTCCGATGCGGTTCGCCTCGGTCGCGGTCACCTCGATTATCGGCGCCGCGATCGGCATAGCGATCCCGACCTTGGTCGTCGTCGCGTGGGGCGTGATCATCGGCATGGTTCTTGGCTTGTATATTGTCGCCGACCGCTGTGATCCCCGACTTCCCGGATATGTCATTCAATCCATTGTCGAGGTTCAAGCCGACACGGGCTACGAGGTCTTTAAATGAAGAGGCCAACCCGGCAACGGCCGCTGCCGTCGCGGCGCTGGATTTGTTAGCCGGTTGCGGTTCGATGAGACTGTTGGGCTTCACGGACATGTCATTCATGATGTCAAATTCCCTAGAAAACACGCATGCGTTCTCTCCTCATCAAGCAAAGGCTGGGCCAACTTTTGTTATGAATTTAAGTCACTGAATTTAAATGATTTTAAATTCGAAATGTGATGATTTTTGCGAATTCCAACGTGTACCCGGCAAATTTTGACCACCGTGACTGGGAATTATTGCCCGGCTCACGGATTTGTTCAGTGTTTGCGGCCCCCTCGTGTCGTATTGGTTTCGGTCATCGCAATGATGGGTCGAATTAAGGGATGATGGGTTGAATTAAAGATAGTCTCGACATGGCGTTTGTTTGCTTCGGACGATTCGACCGCGAACTTGCGCTGCCAATCGGAATAAATGGCACTCGCTAGATCCTTATAAATCCTCGCCAAGGCTGTCGTCATGGTGATCCCATCAGGGTCCGTAACCTTCACCCTTCCTTAATTGCGCACGAATAAGTTATTGGACGACGAAATTATACCGACTTCGAGGACAATAGGCGACGTCGCCAAAAACCGTGGGGCCGGACCCTCATGAATGGGATATCGTGGTTATGCCCGAGCTGCTAGCCGTTGCCAAAGATCGATTGAGGCAGGCGCGTCCCGATATCGCTGAGGCGATCTGCGCCGACCTGACCGCTGCCGCGCCGGATGAAGCGGAGCTGCTGCACACCTATGGTTTAGCGCTGTTGGCCCGCGAAGGACCCGCACCTCGTGCCACGACAGCGTTGAAACGCGCTATGGATCAACGACCCGATGATCCCAATCTAAAGATGGACCTGGCGGTAGCCTGGTTGCGTCAGGGTGATGTGCAAAGTGCCCGCGCCGTCATGGAAACGGTGGTCCTTGATCAAAATGCGGACGAACGAGTGGCCGCATTGCAAGCTGTGATTGATATTGTGGCCGATGAAGACCTTCCCAGTGAGGGCTCGATTGCGGGATGCACCGACGAGGACCTGCGTCTAATCGCACAAGCCTCGGTTCTCCTGAACCGTGCGGACAAAGCCCTGACGGCGTTGGCAGGCATGGCCGAGGAGCGCGAGGATACCCTGCCGACCCTGGCACGCGCGCTAGCCAGTACGGGCGAGCTGACGGCGGCGGTGGACACTGCCGCGAAGTGTTGGACCGCAGCTGAGGCAAGGGGGCCATTCCAGAGACGGATGCTCGGCTCGGAGGTGGAGGCCATTTGCCGCGCTCTAGAGACTATTTTGTTAGACTATCGCCCCCGGCGCGTTCTTCTGGCTCGTGTTCTTCTTGATACCACGGACCGTTTCTACGAGGGCGTCAACTTGCTGAATGCTGTTCTCGAGACAGGCGATGGCGACCCGGAAACCCTGGCTGCTGGTGGACTGGTCTACATCCGCCAAGGGGCGTTTGCCGATGCCTTGTCACTTCTGGATCGAGCACGAGGTCGACATCCCGATCATCCGGCCATCGTACACGCCCATGCGGCAGCGCTGTGGGCAGACGAACGAAGCGACGATCCGCCGCCGGACATGCTGTCGACCAATGAAATAATGGTCCTTGCTAGTGGCCTGTGCGCTGAAAATCAACTGGACAGGGCCGCGGCCGTCCTCCAATGCGCGGTCGACAGAGACCCGTTGCGCGAGGATACGTGGGTCATGTTAGGCGATGTCCTATCCATTACCGGTCGTTTCGCCGAAGCCGAAAATGCGGTCACGGCGGCGCTTGGCGTTCACCCCGTGGAACCAAAAGCTTGCGTTCTACGTGCCACCTTAGCTCTCCAACGCGGTGATTTGGAATCAGGATGGCGTTTGTTCGAAAGCCGGTTCACCTATTGGCGTCGGGATACGCCGCCCCGTCGGTTCCAGGCGCCCCGCTGGGCCGGTGATCCGGGCCGCGGTCGCACGCTAATGGTATGGCGTGAGGAGGGAGTTGGTGATGAAATCCGGTTCGCGGGCTGTCTGCCCACATTGGCGAAACGTGGATTTTCGCGGATCATATTCGAATGCGCGCCGCGTCTGGCTACCCTTTTTTCACGTTCCTTCCCACAATTGGAAATTCGCGGCGAGAGTGCCGACGGCCAAGAGGAGGATTACGACGTGCAAATTCCGCTGTTCAGTCTGCCCGGCCTCCTGCGACCGCGTATTACGGACTACACAGACGGCACAGCCTATCTCAGCACCGATCGCCAAGGCGCCAGGATTTATCGCGGTAAATTAGCTGACCTCGGCACCATACCAAGGGTCGGAATATGCTGGAAATCCTTGAATGCGTCATGGATGAAGCGGCCTTTCCATTCGGGATTAGAGGATTGGGCGCCAATTTTGGACACCGTTGATGCCACATTTATCAATTTGCAGGTCGACGTTGGCCAGGGTGGCGCAAAACATCCGCGAATTCATAATGTCGAAGGCTTGGATCTTAGAAACGATTTCGACGGTGTCGCCGCCTTAATTTCGGAGCTTGACGCCGTGGTGTCGGCTCGGTGCTGGGTGCCCATACTTTCAGGTGCGCTGGGCGTGCCGACATTTTGTTTTTCCGCGCCCTTCAACCCGTTTTTTTTCGGACAATTTCAAGATCCATGGATGCCGACGGTTCGAGTCTACACCTCGGTTGGACGTGCAGATTGGAGCGGCCCTATGATGGCCATTGCCGCTGATTTGGCTAGCATGATCAGCCGGTTGCGATGAGTACAAAGATGAGGTAGGAACCCCCAATGGCAAAAAATCTCGACAAGCTGCAGGCAGAATTTGAAGAAGCCATGCGTTACCATCAGCTGGGGCAGGTGGACGAGGCGGAAACCCGCTATCGCAAGCTGATGAAGAAAGCGCCGAAAACGCCAGTGTTGCACAACAACTTGGGTCTTGTTTTACAGGCTCAACACCGTATCGACGAGGCGGTCAGGCAACTGGAACGGGCCGTCAAATTGGATCGTCAGTATGTGGACGCCCATTCGAATTTGGGCAATGCCTACCGGCGGGCCGGCAGATTCGATGAGGCAATCAAGAGCTTCGAGCGAGCCCTTAAACTCAACCCCGACTACATTCAGGCCTTGGGTAATTTAGGGAATACTTACCTGGATATGGGGCGTCTCGAGGACTCGGAGAAGGCCTATCTGGATGGCTTGAACTTGCTACCGGATCAGCCGGATCTCTATTACAACTTGGGACGGGTTTTGTATGAACAGGGACGTTGGGACGATGCGGAACAATCGTTTCGCAAAACCCTCAGTCTCAATCACGCCTACCCCTTGGCTCATTGGAATCTGTCTCACGTGATGCTTCTGCAGGGCCGTTTTCGGGAAGGATGGCTGGAATACGAATGGCGATGGCATTGTCCGGGCTTCACCACTCGAATTCCGAAGTTCGACCAACCCCGATGGGACGGGAAGGACATCTCGGGTAAAACATTGTTGGTCTATGCTGAGCAGGGTTTTGGGGACACTATGCAGTTTGTTCGATATCTGCCGGGGCTGTCCGCCAATGGGTGTCGTGTCATCTTTCTTTGTCAATCCGCATTGGCACGATTGCTGCGTGAGATTTCCGGGATCGAGGAAATTGTCACCGATTGGACCACCTTACCGGCATTTGATCTGCATACGCCGCTGATGAGCCTACCCATGTTGCTCGGCATGAAGGAAGAAACGCAAATCCCTAGTGATTTTCCCTATTTGACTCCACCCGCCGATGGTGCGGACGTGCCGTCGTGCAGCGACGGCTTGAAAGTAGGGCTAGTGTGGGCCGGACGGGAGAGCCATTTGGCGGAGGCACAGCGTTCGCTGGATGTTGTCGAACTCAAGCCGCTCACAGAGGTTGCCGATTGCCATTTCTTCGCGCTGCACGAGGATGATCGCAGCGACGAACTAGCAACAGCCGGTATGGCGGATGCTGTTACGGATTTGAGCGGACAGTTGTCGGATTTCGGCGATACTGCCCGCGTCATCGCCGGACTTGATCTGGTGATCGGCGTGGATACTGCCGCTGTTCACTTGGCCGGGGCTTTGAACGTACCCGTGTGGACTATGCTTCCGAAAATTGGGGATTGGCGGTGGATGCTTGAGCGTGAAGATACGCCCTGGTATCCAGCTATGCGACTGTTTCGACAAGCAGAGCGTGGCGACTGGTCACCGGTGATCGGGCGGATCGTCCAGGAACTGACCACGCGTCGCGGATGAACGTTGCGACGCAAATTCCGTTCCTGCCGGTTACAAGCCACCGCATGATGGTTTCTCGATGACATCGTCGTCACGAGGAACTGCCATTGAAGGCCGCCGAAATTTGGAGCGCCACACCATTTTGTATATGGCCGCCCATGGTTGATCTGTACACGGGGCATGAGCAAGCGGTGGACGCCCTTCAAGCAGCGCAGGCCGCGGCTACCGACGGGCGCCTTGCCGAAGCGGTGGGAATTTTGCGGCCTTTAGTGCTCCAACAGGCTGCGAGCGCCGAATTGCACTACGTCTTTGGGCGGGTTCTGATTGACCTGGAGCGGGAGGAGTTGGCCGGCGGCGAAGTCTACGAGCCATTTCGGCTTAACTTCCCATGGGGTCAGTTTCCCTTCCCGACCCGCGATCATTTTGCTGTCCGCAAGGCGCCAGAAGCCGAGACACATCTACGTCGGGCCTTGGATTTGTCGGCTAACCACGGTGGAGCCAGGGCCTTGTTGGCGCTGCAGTTGGTTCAAAATACGGCGACTGTTCGCGAAGGTGCACAGCTGGCTAAGCAAGCCGTATCGGAAACACCGGAGGATCATCGCGGCCATTTGGCCATGGCCATTCTGGGCTTACGTCAGGGGAATTGGCAGTTAGGCGCCGCGGCCGGAGGTGCTGCTCAACGTCTTCAACCCCACTCCGGTTGGGCGGGAATGATTGTGCAATTCTGCGCCGCAGTGGACGGGACGGCGGATGCAGCCGGAGCATTTGCCGATCAGGATGTTGACAACTTGTTGTTCCTGGCCAATACCCTTGCCGATCCCATTGAAATAAGCAGTCTTCCAGAAGCGGCGCGCGAGGCGGCCGGACCCGCCGTTCATGCGTTGAGCGCACGTCTCCTGTTGATGGCAGAGCATGCTTTGGTTGAAATGCAGGCTATGGTGCGTGCGGCACGATGCCTTGATCATGCACGCCGACTTGATCCGAGAAGCGCCGGCGCATCCCGGGTGGCAGGGATACTTCTGTTCAAATGCGGCATTTTCGAGTTGGCCGGTGTGGCGCTGGGGTGCGCCGTTGACGCCAACCCTCATGACTTCTTGGCGCGACGCTATCTCGCGCTGGCGCGATTTGCCGGATCGTCCGATGGCGTGTTGATGGATGGGGATTTCGACCCGGCAACCGAGGAGATACTCGAGATTGTCGATACTTTGGCATCGCAATTAAATTTTTCCAAGGCGATGGAGTTGTGTCGTCGCGCGATAGCACAAACGCCAAAGCATTTATCGGTCGTGTTCATGTTTGCCCAGTTGAGTGGGTTGCGTGGTGATACGCATGACGCCATTCATGTGCTGGAAGAAGCGCTTGTCGATCACCCGAGCGCCGCGGAAGTAGAGGGGCGTCTCGCGAATATGTATTTGGTGCAAGGGCGGTTGGCCGAGGCTTGGCCCTTGTTCGAGAGCCGATTGCATCGTCAGCGCGGTAGCACGCCGCGGCCGTTGCCGCAGCTTCCTCAATGGTCAGGCGAAGCGCTTGAGGGGCGGTCCATTCTCATTTGGCGTGAAGAGGGGATCGGGGACGAAATTCGCTTTTCTTCCTGTCTCCCTGATGTGCTTGGCATGCTGGACGCCAATATCACCTATGAATGTGACGCTCGGCTCAAGGGTCTCTATGCGAGGTCATTTCCAAAAATCACCGTGCGTGAGGAAGATCTGACAAATGCGGATATTGACCAGTTTGCCGTCCACATGCCAGTTGGAAGCCTTCCAGCCATGTTCCGACGTTCGCTTGCGGAGTTTCCCGTGGATGGCGCCTTCTTAAAGGCGGACCCGGAACGGGTTGTCGCGTGGCGCCACCGCTTGGATGAACTGGGGCCGGGGCCAAAGATTGGTGCCGGATGGCGGTCGCTGAATGCGGGTTGGCACAAACTACCGCTGCACAGCGACTTAAACGATTGGAAGCCCATAGCGGCTGTCGATCATGCGCATCTGATTAGTCTGCAGAGCGGGTTACGCGGCGGCGAGATCGAGACCGCTGCGGCGAATGGCGTGACTATTCATCGGTTCGATGAACTCGATATAGATAACGATATGGAGAACGTTGCGGCGCTGATGTTAGCGCTCGACGCCGTTGTATCTTGTCAATGCTGGCTTCTACATCTGGGTGGAGCCCTAGGAGTGAAGGTATACACTTTTAATGCCAAGCCCAATCCGTACCTCATGGATCAGGATACGAACCCGTGGGCTCCGTCGGTGGAGGTCATTTACCGCGAACAGGGCGCGAATTGGACGGGTGCGATGACTGAGATTGCCAATCGGCTTCGTGTCCGTTTCGAATAGCGGAATTGATACCATGGGTCCGCTTGAAAAAACTCTAAGTCTCGCCGAACGTATTTTTGGCATTTCCGACTTTCAGCGCTGCATAGAAGTTTGCTATGCAATTATTGGGGTGGAAGGTGTATGGGATCTTAGTGTCGGACATTAAGGGGCGGACTTTCCTCATCCCCGAGGGCCGTGTGGTTAAAATATTTTCCTGTGTCCAGTCCACCCAGTGTGCTGGCGCGTTGCGAGAGGATATAATGCCTATCGACGGAGGTCGCCTTGTAGCAAGAGTGCCCGTAACCTGTGGGCCGGCTTGCAAATCAGAGAATTTGTCAGTTGCCAAGAATGCAGCGCCGAAATGGAAGTGGGGAAGCAGATGCTGACGGACGATAAGGATTACATACAATCCGTTGAACTGGCCTACTTGGCGCTTATGAAAGGGGAGATAGACGAGGCGCTTGAGCATTGCCATGCCGCCGCGCGCGAGAAACCGCTGGGTCTAGGGCATCTTTATTTGTTGGGGCTGGTATCAATGATACTCAAAGATATTGGCCGTGGCATCAAGTTTTTTGAAGAAGGCCACCGTCGCGCTCCTAACAACAAAGAATTCGCGGATGCATTAGCAGCCCTAACCGCGCGGATCGGCAACATGAGCGAGAGTATTTACTTTGCGAAGCTCTCCCTGGTCACCGAGTCTGATCCGGATCTGGCGAAGTATGCGCCATCTGAATTTGAAGAGCTGGAACGTAATCTGGAGCATGCGGGCGTTTCCACCTATTTCGTTGATGCGACCATATCTTACCATGAGCGTAACTATCTCGAATGCGTTGACTTGTGCGGCAAGGAATTAATGGTTCATCCGGACAACGCAGAATGCCATCAGTTAATGGGACGGGCCTGGACACAGATCCACGAATACGACGAAGCGGTGAAATCTCTGGCGCGAGCCGCCGAACTAATGCCTGACGAACCAGAAAATTTTCGTTATCTGGGTGACGCTCTAATGGCATCGGGCCGTTTGATGGAAGCAGACGGCATTTATCAAGATGGCATCCAAAAGCATCCAGAAGACGTAGAACTGCGGAACCGTTTGATAGACGCCTCGGCGTTTGCGGCGGATGATGCTCGTAGGTCAGGTTTGGGCCAATTAGTGCCGCTTTCCGAAATGCTCACCGACAAAACGCTGGAACGTCCGGCGAGGAAGTTGGCGCCGGTCCATGGCGACACACGGTTCATTGTTGGTTTTTTGCTTAATGAGGCGGTTCTTCATGATTCCTTGAGTTTCGTGGAGAGCTTATTTCGAGGCCGGGATCATGTTCGGACAAAATTCATTGTTTATCAGCAATATAGCCAGCCCTTCGCGGGGACCGTCACACTTCGGCAGTTGGTGGACGACTGGCGTCTAGCCTACGACGTCGATGATCCCACGCTTGATCTTATTATCCGGAACGATCGGCTAAGTGTGTTGATTGATCTTTGCGGCTCGCGCCCAGGACACCGTCAGCAGGTTCTGCGCAGAAAGCCTGCGCCGTCGACGCTAAATTGGTTGGGCTTTCCATACGCACCGCTATCGGCGACAACGGACGGTATTCTCGTTGATACCATCGTCGGCGAAGCGCTCTCGGCCGACGGACTGGATGTCCCTGTGGTCAGCTTGGGCGAGGGCATGGTTGCTTACGGTGGCGGTTCTGTTGAGTTGGAAATGGGGGGTGAGAATTTGGCGCCCGCCTCCGCTCACGGCGCGGCAACCTACGGAGCGTATCTTGATCTGGTTAGACTGTCGGAGTCCGCTCCTCTTTGGGCATCTGTGCTTCGTGCCGCGCCGGAGGCGCGCTTGCTGCTTGGAGCTAACGGCGAGGTCTATCCAGGAACAAGGGCCTCAATAATTCAGTTGTTTAGAGATCTGGGCGTTGTTGACCGTGTCGTTGTGCCAGATGCTGATGATCCAACCACGGGTCGTGCAGGGTTTCTCGCGGCCATTGATATCCTGTTAGAAGCCCGGCACGTTAGTAACCCGTCTCTCATGTGCGATGCTTTGTGGATGGGGGTCCCCGTGGTCGCACCGGTCAGCCACCGGCCGTCCAGCCAAATCGCGCGGTCTGTCCTAAACGCCGCCGGCAAGTCAGATTGGATTGGATCCGACGATGTGCAGACCGTTCAAATAGCCGTGAACCTGGGGGCTGACGTGGCACGCCTCACCTCGTTCCGTCGATCACTTCGCACGGAAATCCAGGCCAGCCCACTGTGTAATGAGCCAGAATTCGCGGAACGTTTTTTGAAGACCTTGGAAGATTATGTGGCCGCGCGTGCTTAACGCCCTACCTAAAGCAGAATGTTGACGGCTGACCCCGCCGGCACAGCATTTGGATCGAACAGCTTCTGACCCAGTTGATCGGCAACCGCCTGGCTGGACTCAAAGGCCAATGAGAGCATGTTAAGTAGTTGGGCGTATTCCTCACGAATTTTCGCCAATTCACTCGCTTTGTCCGCTTGGTCGGCGATTCGCGTGGCTTCGATCTGAAGAATGGTTGACCTTAGGTTTGATGCGGTATTCTCGCGGATGTTTTCCGCGCCTTCGGCCTTTAAGAGAAGGACAGAGGCGATGTTTGCAATTTTTAATTCCGCGGCATCAATGGCGGCTTGCGCTGCAGCATCGTCGGCGAAGTCATCGCGCGCTGTTGCCGCAACAGTCGCGCCGTCGCCGTTCGTGGTACTGACCATACCTTCGCGTCGCAATTTGGTGATGCCGTCGTCAATATAGATCCCAACGGTTGTTCCATTGGACACATGAGTGTGGCCAATAGCCTGATTGATTTTGCCCAGGATTGCGTTGAAATCACTTGTATTGTTGCTATCCAATGCGGTCTGAAGCTTGTCAAGACGCTGTGCCAGGCCGCCAGCCGCGTTAATGTTACGACTGTTGTCGAAAATGAAGCGATCGAGATCTGCTTGGAACCGTTGCAGGCGCTTTTGCGAACTCACAAGAAACGGATCAATATTGTTGATCAGGCCATCATCCGCTGTGACTTCTTCAACCTTGTCATTGAGCCGGTCGATAATGGTGTTCTGAAGACCGTTAAATGCCAATTCGAATCGCGGTCTAGCAGCCATGGCCGCGGTATTCGCAAACCCTTGCGCAAAACTGTCTCGGCTAAAAATACCGGCTGATCCAATCACCTTTGCTTCTCCATTCTGAAATAGCAAGGTTGCTAAATCTAACACAATACATCGAAAAAATCCAGAAAATTCAGTATTTTCGGCTGAAATGGGATCAATTTTATATGCCTATGGGGGTGCTTTCGGCGCGAACGATGGATTTCTCTGCTCAACGGTTCTTCAAGCCATGGTAAACAGTTTGAGCAGGCTAGTTTTTCTTTGGTTTCGCTCGTTTTGGGCGCTTGGCTGACGTCTTTTCGGGTTCCAAGGTGGAATAGAAGTCCAAGACCACATCGGCGATACGGATGGTTTGGTCAACGAACTCCTCGCGAACGATTTCCACGAATTTTTCGCGGTTTTCGCCGGCATTTAAGACGCGCTGGTAGTAAAAGTGACAGGCCGCCATGGCCATGAAGGTTGAACCCCGATAATAGTGCATTTCGCTACTGGCCGGACCAGAATTTGGAATGAAATCGCGTGTCAACTCGCACAAATAGGTGAAGGGGAAGTCTGATTTCCAGGTCTTTTCTTCTTTGTCTAACTCAGCCGCCTGTGCGTCGGACATGTCCGTATCACGCCCTGGTTTGATGTCGTAACCATCTTCCACGCCGCCATCAGTCAAGCGTGGGTTGATACGGGGTGCGCCGCACCGGGTCAAAAGGAGATCTCGGAACCGTTTGATTCGGCGCACGGGATCCCGCCCATTCCAGGAATTACGGAAATGGGCATTGGTGTATGGGGTATAGAGATCGACGATCTTCTCGACTTCCTCGTGCTTGTGACCGGAATCGACGAGCGTGATTTCCGATGAAAGCTTTGGGATGGTGCCGGTTATGCGTAGCCCGTCGCTGCAATTATAGTAGGTCCGGTTCGCTGTAAAGCGATGCAATGCTTCTTCCAGGTTGGCCCGCGCCCAAAGATAAATTTGTTCAGAAAAGACAAAGCCACCGAAGTTAGCCGGCGTGGGGCGATCAATTTGGGTGTTGAATTCTACCTCCCCCTGGTTGTAGGCGGAGTCCTCTGCATGGTGTTTTTTTGGATCTCGCGCGCCGAGATCAATGCCAAAAAGATAGGTTTGACGGAATCCGCAATCCTGGGAAAAGGAGAAGCCCAAGTTGGCAATGTTTGGTGTGGAACTCTCGATGGCCGATTGTGGACCTTGATAAAACAACGGGTAGGAGGCCAATCCAATTCGAAAATAGAAGACCGTTTGGTCGTAAAAATGCCGAACGCCGGGGTCGACAGTGCTGGTGGCAACTAAGGTGATTCCCGAGAGGTCAAACTTTTCGGCTGCTAGTTCCGTTAATTCGGTCACAGCCGGAACGTTCTCGATCTCCATCTGGAAGTCTGGTTTGATGCCGTTGGCCAACAGAACCCGAATGGCGGTTCCGCATGAAATGATAATAGCACGATGCTGGTTTTCGCGGATGAAGTCCAAGTCATTGTCCAATGATGGGCCTGCGCCAACAACGAATGCCGGGAACTGACGAACCGAATGGACCGGTGGTTTCTGGTAATAAAGGCCCTGAAAATCCTTAAGGTTGTGGTAGCTGTTGCGCACCATGTCGATTTCATCTTCTAAGAAGCCAAGGCCGGTGATGAACAGGTCTTTTTGCTGTAACAGGAGATCGAGGGCAGCATCCATGACGGAGCTGGGGTAAGCCCTGAAAAAATAGGTGCTGTCCATGAAACTAGGGTTCACATAGCGCATCCGGTCCCGCGTCGTTTCCGCGATTGTGGGATAATCCGTATGCACAACGAAGGAAATCTTGCGGTGGCGGGTAACGAAAGACTTGTAGAGATGTTCCCAATCGAAGACGTACATAGACCAATAGAGGAATTCAATGTTTGGCTCGACTAGGCATATATGCTGGCAGTCACACAACTCCATTAAATCGACGATGTGATCGGCAAGGCCTACGCCAAAGACAACCATGTGGAAGCATTTATCGTCGGTGGGCAGTCTAGAGAAGCTCATGCCGTCTTCTACGGCGCGTTTCACTATCCGATGGACTGTGATGTTGGCATCATCGTCTAGGTTTCGACTGTCTGGCGCATCCAGGATTAGACGTTTGGTGCCGGGACGTTGCTGAAGGTTTTCCAACACCTCTTTGGCCCAGTCTCGGCTTGCCTTGCCAAAGAGACGGGTCCCGCGGAACTCGATATCGTAGCCACCACCACCATCAGAAATCAATTGCGAGTGGGGCGTCTCAATCGCCCTGATTTGTTGCGCTAAATTGGATTGGAAGCGGGCGAAGGTCTTGAGGTTACGCTCAAATAGGTCGTGATTGAGATCATCATCGGAAACAAGGTTAAAGTTTTGATCTGCATCGGTGGCATCTGATTGCGGTGGGCTTTTGTTACTTGCTGCCACGCTTGTATCTTCAGCGTCGTTTGTCACCAGCGTTTGACCTCCTCAGAATGCGCTTTTTAAAACAGATTCCAGGATACCGCAATTGACGACGTCATCCAATGCCGGCTGCATCCGGCGGCCACGGATATAAAATGAGAAGGGGAGAGCCTAGCTCTCCCCTTCGAAATTTAACGATCAGGTCCGGGAATTATCGGAATAGACCCAAGATCGATTGTTCAGACTGACCAGCGAAGGCTAGGGACTGAATACCCAACTGCTGACGCGTTTGCAGGGCCAACAAGTTGGCGCCCTCCTCATTAAGGTCGGCCAGGGTCAGTTTGCCTGCTCCGGCGGTCATCGTATTCACATAGTCCTTCGTGAAGTCGAGACGCGTATTAAGGACGGCCACGTTGGCGCCCAGCGTCTGAGTTCGCGACCGCAGCGTTGTGAGCGCGCTGTCCAGGTTGGTGATGCGCCCGTTTAGCTCAGTCGTGAAACCGATGCCGATGGTCCGCTTCGCATCCGTTTCGGTGATCGCGATAGAGGTCCCGGTAAGCTTGAAAACGCCCATGCCTGCACTGGCGAGGATCGAAAACCTGTTTATGCCGGCGCTGAGGCCCGTCCCTGCGCTCTGCGCCGAGAAACCGGAGCCACCGGTTTGACCAGAAATCATGCCGGTCACGACCGCGAATTCGATTGTGGTGCCGACCGCGTAAGTGCCCGCCGTCACGTAACTAGCAGTCAAGTTTCCAGCCGCGGTCCTGGAGGTATAGATATCAACGGTGAAAGTGATGCCGTCGTAAGCTAGGGTGAAGGTGTCACCAGCTGAGATAATGGTCGTGGTTTGACCGCCAACAGAAACCGTAATGGTGTCATGTGCAGCGTTAGCAGTGAGACCGCCAAGGGCCGAGGCCAGCATGTTTCCTTCACCAGACAACGTGCCGGCGGAGATGAACGCTTGGTTAAAGTTGATGCCCTGCGTACCTTGGGTGAACTGGGCAATATCTAGACCGTTCGTCTTCACGGTAACATCAATTGAGTTAACGGTAAGGACGCTACCGGTGTCGTTTGAGAAATTCACCGTAAGCACACTGCCCGTGCCATTCACCAAGTTCAGGCCTTGATAGGTGGCGTCGGTAGTCAGGTTGTTAATCTGCGTGCGCAAATCGTTGAACTGGGTGACAATGTTCGCAATTTCCGCATTGGTTGTTGCGGATTTCGCATTGGTTGCCAAACCCTTGAGCTGTTGCACCAAAGTTTCGACAGCTACAATCGCATCCGTGGCCGCGGTCAGGGTGCTAATCCCTTGGTCAATGCCCGTTTTCTTCTCTTCAAAGTCACTGGCACGGTCTTGCAGGCCCTTGGCTTGGAAGAATTTCACTGGATCGTCGATCGCACTAGCGACACGAAGACCCGTCGAAAGACGGTTCTGTGTCCGGTTTATGAGATCGGTAGTGTTTTGAAGAGAGAGAAGGTTCTGCCGTACAGCAGCTGTAAGACTAACGTCAGACATAGTTACACTCCATTCTAGAGCTTAAATCAAAGAGGCACGTTCTCGCCCCTGTCACGCAATATCGAAGTTTCTACCCCGCATACAACGCGTCACTCGGTGAACCATTACACCAAAGTGCAGTATCCTCTTAATTGAAGCCAATTCAAAATGCAAGAGATTTCAACACTGTGCCTGTCGATGGTATGAGCGGAATTAATAATCCAAGCTAGGATGGGCGCTGAAACACACACCAGAACCCCGGATAACTGCGATGTGTGTCGATGGTTATAGAAATTTCTCTCAAGCCGGCGCTCGCGGTTACCCGACGGATATATGCACGGCTATGGGCATATTCACTAGGTGCTGATTGCCCAATGTCCATTTCGTCGTTCGCCGGATCAACGCTGAAAATCAGATGGCCATCGGGCAACAATACGCGCGCTACTGCGTTAAAGAACGGTGTCAAATTCGCCCAATGATATAGGGCAGCGCTACATGTTACGACCGAGAAAGAACGGTCAATCGACCGCAATGCCGAGCCGATATCGGCACAAATGAGTTGATCATAGATTCCCCGCGCTCTGGCTTTCTCAAGCATGCCCGAGCTTATATCAATGCCAGATAAATGATCGGTCTGTTCCGAAATCGCCGCCCCGATACTTCCGGTCCCGCAGCATAGGTCTAGCACATCACCAAGCTTACCCTGGCCCAGCGCTGCACGAATGACGTGTGCCGTCTTTCGACCCCACGTCCGATGCAGGTCGTTGGCATCATAGCCATTCGCTAGGCCATTATAAATTTCACCAAGATGCTGGGGCTCTTGGTAATTAGCCTCAAAGTCAACGGGGTCGAGTGGGATCAATCCCCTTGAGAATGCGTTGACTGCATCTTCGGCACGACCTTCAGCTAAAAGTATGAGGCTCAGATTTTGATGTGCTGTGGGATTTTCGGGAAGGGCCAAGATGGCGTTTTCAAAGGTTTGCCGACTTGCCTGAAGATCACCTGTATTTAGCTGCAACATGCCGAGTGCATTTATCAAACGCGGATTGGACGGACATTCCCGGATACCAGCCTGGGCGGCTGCTAAGGCTTCTGAAATATCCCCTGTTTCGCGCAAAAAATATATTAGACGTTCATGATGTTTCGCCGCGCCTGATTGGGCGGCAACCAACCGTTTTTGAATTGCGATCGCCTGATTGGGATCGCCGACCTTCCAAAAAACACCCGCGCTGACATACAAAGTATCGGGGTGACCTGGCGCCGCGAGAAGCAATTGTTCCGCCAAGGCCACGGCTTGGCCCATGTCTCCATTGTTGACCATTGTGGCTATCAATCGGACCGCGTCATCAAGGCCAAGGGTCTTTAATGATTTTTCATTCATCTGTGATGATAATCCAGCGTGCTGGAAAGTCGGTCAATAGGATTTGCGATCTAGGGCCTCGGAGTTTTGGTCTAGAAATGTATCAAGAATGCACAATCACCGGAGGCCGGGAATGGTCGTCGACGACGAGTTGGCAAAAGCCTTAGAGTTGCATCAGGCCGGCGACCTATTGGCTGCCGGAACTATTTACCGAGAGGTTCTCGCCCACGAACCTGATAATGTAGATGCTCTAAATTTGCTCGGTGTCATCATGCATACGGCGGGAGATCTTGAA
>MDTG01195255.1_pt1 | contig 16767 bp, 14 predicted proteins | sample 811421 | NCBI WGS metagenome assembly MDTG01 (sample SAMN05326645, study PRJNA326480) | marine metagenome | isolation source: seawater | place: Pacific Ocean: South East | collected 2011
AGCGGAGAAGGGTACGATGGGTGTAGGCTCATCTCGAATGTCAGGCGTTAATAATGTTGCTTTGTGGACGGGAAAACCGGCAAGTCCATATGTGCCGTTTGTTAATATTGCGCCAATTGTTGCTGGTACGAATGGTATTTCGCCTATTTTTGCTACTACCGTTGATGTAACTGGCGGAATTGGCATCGATCTTAAAAATTGGGTAAAAAAATTAGGCCCTGATGGAAAACCAATCCTAAATAATGACGATAGTCCAATTTTGGAGCAGAAATATTCTGTTGAGACTGGTACCGTTTTAACCATCAATACAAAAGATAAAAAACTTTACGATGAGGCCTGTGATAAGGAATTTGTTGATCTTTCGTCATCATTCACTCCGCAAAAGGCAGAGTTTATAAAAGCTGGTGGTTCTTATGCGGTTGTTTTTGGAAAAAAATTACAAAGCTTTGCTTGTGAAGCTCTGAAAATTAAAACTAAACAGGTTTTTGCTCCTTCAAAAGAGATTACTGTCGCAGGTCAAGGTCTAACCGCTGTTGAAAAAATTTTTAATGCAAATGCGGTTGGATTGGACTCAGATAAAATTTTGCACGCTGGATCTGATGTAAGAGTACGAGTTAATATTGTTGGTTCGCAGGACACAACTGGTGGAATGACCGCTCAGGAACTTGAGGCTATGGCTGCTACAATTATTTCACCAACTCTAGATGGTGCCTACCAATCAGGATGTCATACCGCTTCTGTCTGGGATATTAAAGCACAAGAAAATACACCAAAACTAATGAATTTCATGCATAATTTTGGTTTGGTTACAGCTCGTGATCCCAAAGGTGTATATCACCCTATGACTGATGTTATTCATAAAGTGTTGAATGATATAACAGTGGACGACTGGTCTATAATTATTGGCGGGGATTCTCATACCCGGATGTCTAAAGGGGTTGCCTTTGGTGCAGACTCCGGAACTGTTGCTCTTGCACTTGCTACAGGAGAGGCAACTATGCCAATACCAGAGTCTGTGAAAGTAACGTTTACAGGTTCTATGGCACCTCATATGGATTTTAGGGATGTCGTACATGCTACACAGGCGCAGATGTTGAAGCAATTTGGGGATAACGTATTTCAAGGAAGGATTATAGAAGTACATATTGGCACTTTGCTGGCTGATCAGGCTTTTACCTTTACGGATTGGACTGCAGAGATGAAAGCTAAAGCATCAATTTGTATTTCTAATGATGAAACGCTGATTGAGTCTTTAAAAATTGCAAAAAACCGTATTCAGATAATGATTGAAAAGGGTATGGAGCATGAGAATGGGATGCTTAAAAATCTTATAAGCATCGCTGAAAAGCGCATATACGCAATAAAATCTGGTGAAAAACCAGCATTATGTCCTGATAAAAACGCCAAATATTTTGCTGAAGTAATTATTGATCTTGATGAAATTAATGAGCCGATGATTGCCGATCCTGATGTGGATAACATAGATGTAGCGAAGCGGTACACTCATGACACAATTAGGCCAATTTCGTTTTATGGTTCCGATAAGAAAGTTGATCTCGGCTTTGTTGGTTCCTGCATGGTTCACAAAGGTGATGTAAAAATAATGGCCCAAATGTTTCGTAACCTTGAAAAAGAATTTGGTTGTGTAAAATTTAATGCTCCTTTGGTTGTAGCCGTGCCAACTTACAACATTATTGATGAATTAAAGGAAGAAGGTGATTGGAGTATCTTAAAAAAATACTCTGGGTTTGAGTTTGACGATTCTGCTCCAAAAAATATTGCGCGTTCAGAATATGAAAACATTTTATATCTTGAACGTCCGGGATGTAATCTCTGCATGGGTAATCAAGAAAAGGCGGAAAAAGGTGACACTGTATTAGCCACTTCAACGCGACTTTTTAGTGGGAGGGTCGTTGAGGACTCCGAGGAAAGAAAAGGTGAGTCCTTATTGGCGTCAACCCCAGTGGTCGTTCTCTCAACTATTCTAGGAAGAATTCCTAGCATTGAAGAATACAAAACTGCCGTGCAAGGTATTGACTTAACAAAGTTTTCGCCGCCTGCAGAAAGTAGCAACGAACAATTTCTGAATTAAATGGTTGTAAAATTATTTATAATCTAAGTCGATATGTTTTTCATCATTAATTCGCTTAGCCTCTTGCTAAAAGCTACAGGATCTGGCAATGACTCGCCCTCAAGTAATCTAGCTTGATCCAAAAATAGCCAGGCTGCCTCTGTTATTATATTTCCAGCCCCCTCAGCACCAATATTGTTGGCGAGTGCAGCCACTAGGGGATGCGTTGGATTAATTTCGAGGACACGAGGTACTTGTTTCTCCATCTGTCGGTGTTGACGAAGAATACGTTCCAAATTGATATCAATATCCCCTTCATCCGCAACGAGACAAACAGGACTATCGGTAAGCCGATTAGAGGGACACACATCCTTTACCTTTTCGCCTAATTCTAACTTTATCATAGCGATAAGACTTGCGACTCCTTCGGGAAGATTTTCTGTGTCGGAATGTGTACTTGTTGATTCTTTATCTTTTTCAATTTCTGATTTTATTGATGAAAAATCAGCTCCTAATCTGGTGGCCGATTTGAAGGTCTTCCCTTCCCAATCGGTAATAGTAGGAATCCAGAATTCATCTACTGGATCGGTAAGGAGTAACACTTCAATATCTCGTGATTGAAAACCCTCCAGTTGCGGACTGCGAGCTAGTGTTTCTTCAGAGTCACCAGTTATGTAATAGATTGTATCCTGCCCGTCTTTCATGCCAGTAATATAATCGGCCAAAGAGATGTAACTATTTTTTTTGGTAGATCGAAAACGAGCTAATTTTAATAATTTATCACGATTCTCATAATCCTCATAGATCCCTTCTTTAAGCACTGCCCCAAATTTAATCCAAAAATTATTATAGTTTTCCTGGTCGGTTTCAGCTTTTTTGATCAGTTCGCCAAGAACACGCGAGACCAGAGCCTTACGTATTTTTTGGAGCATCGGGTTGGACTGCAATAACTCTCGGCTGACGTTTAATGGTAAATCTTGAGAGTCAATTAATCCGCGCAAGAAACGAAGCCAAGGAGGAACCAGTTCTTCACAGTTGTCAGTTATGAACACTCGCTTTACGTACAATTTGATACGGTGGGAACGTTCTGCTGTGAATAAATCAAATGGTTGCTCGTTTGGAATAAACAGCAATCCGGTATATTCCATCATACCTTCAGCGCGCCAATGAAGAGTTAACCATGGTTCACCTAAAGATTGACCCATGTTTTTGAAGAAAGAACTATACTGCTCATCTGTAATTTCATTTTGCGGTCGGGTCCAGAGTGCTGATGCTTTGTTAATGGTCTCTGTTCCTTTGTCTCCTACAAGTTCTATCGGAAGAGTAATATGATCAGAATAAGTGGTTACAATTGTGCGCAAACGCAAATCATCAAGATATTCTTTTGCATTTTCTTTCAGAGTAAGTTTAATTGTAGTACCACGCGTTTCTTTTTCTGCTTCTGATATACTGTATTTACCGGTCCCTTCAGATTTCCAGACCCAAGCATCTTTCGCTCCCGCCTGCCGACTAATAACCTCAACGTTTCGGGCGACCATAAAGACAGAGTAAAATCCAACTCCAAATTGCCCAATCAAGTCCACGTCTTTTTTATCATCTCCGGAGAGTTGTTCAATAAAACTCCCTGTTCCGGACCGCGCGATTGTGCCTAAATCGCTTATAAGAGCGGCACGATCCATGCCAATGCCGTTATCATCAACAATCAAAAGATTATTATTTTTTTCTGCTGTTATTGTAACTCGGTAATTTTGATCTTCACTAGCAATTTCGGGATTAGTGATGGCAGCATAACGGAGCTTGTCACATGCATCCGATGCATTTGAAATTAATTCACGTAAGAAAATTTCTTTATTGCTGTATAGTGAGTTTGCTACTATTTGTAAGATACGTCCAACCTCAGTCTCGAAACTCAGTACTTCCTCAGCCATTTCTGTTATCCTTGGTTTTTTCCTTCTCTGATCCTATATGAAGAAACTTTAATGCATTTTCAAGTATGGCAAAATAATGCAATTATCGATCAAACAATTCAAAATACTTCATGTGGGTTGAAACCTATAACTTCGCATATCAAATTTCACAATGCCACAGATAAAAAGACAACCTAAACTATTCGCAATACTTGGCTCAACAAATACAGGGAAAACGTTTGTGGCCATAAAGCGAATGCTTAAACATCGAACCGGTATTATGGGGTTTCCGTTGCGGCTTTTAGCTCGAGAAAATTACGAAAAGGTTTGCAGTTTGATCGGGAAACGCAATGTTGCGCTGCTGACTGGCGAAGAAAAAATAGTTCCAAAAACTGCTCGATTCTTTTTGTGCACAGTGGAAGCGATGCCGTTAGATAGAGTTTTTGAGTTCGTAGGGGTCGATGAAATACAGTTGTGTGCTGATAAAGATCGAGGTTACGTATTTTCGGATCGTTTGTTAAGGGCTAGGGGAACACAGGAAACTCTATTTCTTGGGGCTACAACTATGCGCCCAATATTAGAAAAATTACTTCCCGATGTAGAAATTAAAATGCGGAGACGACTTTCAAAATTAAATTGGGATGGAACGAAAAAACTCTCAAGAATTCCCCGCCGTTCTGCTGTCATCGCTTTCTCTGTCGGCGATGTATATTCTCTCGCTGAAGGTATTCGGCAAAGTCGAGGTGGGACAGCAGTAGTGCTCGGTGCTTTAAGCCCGCGAACACGAAACGCACAGGTGGAAATGTATCAGGCTGGTGAAGTTGATTATTTAGTAGCTACGGATGCTATTGGATTAGGTCTAAACATGGACATCGATCATGTTGTTTTCTCCTCGCTACAAAAATTCGATGGTTGCCGCATGCGTTACTTGGATGTTCAGGAAATCTCACAGATTGCTGGCCGTGCGGGCCGTTACACGCGAAATGGTACTTTTAGTACCTTAACGGATATCGGTCCTCTCAAAAAAGAATCTATCTATTCCATCGAAAACCATATTTTTAGTGCTGTTCAAAAAGTTTGGTGGAGAAATCCAAAATTAGAATATTGTTCTCTCCTCCATTTGCAAAAAAGTCTGGAAGAAATACCTCCTACAGCGCTAATGATGCGTGCAGGAAGGGCTGAGGATCATTTGTCATTGCAAAAGTTGGTAAGAATGGAGGACGTTCGAAAGCTTGCGTCTGACCGCCAAGGTATCCGGTTACTGTGGGAGGTATGTCAAATTCCAGATTTTAGACAGGCGGTTGCAGACGCTCACATTCATTTTCTGAGACGTGTTTACGGATTTTTATGCAGTCCTCATGGGCGATTACCATTTGATTGGGTGGCCCGTCAGCTTGATTATCTTGATAGAGAGGATGGTGATATTGACACCCTAATGGCTCGGTTGTCACACACAAGAACTTGGACTTATATTGCGAATAGGGGAGACTGGATAACTGACGCGGCGTATTGGAAAGATCGTGCAAGAAATATCGAGGAAAAACTCTCAGACTCATTGCACCGAAAACTGACAGAGCGTTTTGTTGATAGACGCAGCACTTTACTTGTAAAGGCACAAAAAAATCTTGTCTCAAAACTCAGCGTGGCTGAGGATGGAACTGTAATGATTGGGGGACAAGTGCTGGGTGCATTCTCAGGGCTGTGTTTTAAACCGGAAAATTCTTATGAGGCTCATTTAAGACGATTAGCTGTTAATACAGTCCGTCGAGGGTTATCTAATGAGGTAACCAGTCGCGTATTTGCGATTACAAAGGAAGAAAATAAAAATATTAGCCTTACTCAGAATGGAAAAATATTATGGCAAGGGCAAGAAATAGGATATTTAAGTGCCGGTGCTAAAATGTTATCTCCGTCGGTAAGAGTTAAAAAAACTGACCTCATTTCAGTTCGTCAGCGTTTATATGTTGAAAAGAAATTGCATGTTTGGTTACAAAGTCATCTGAAAGTTAATTTAGGTACTCTAGTTTGTTTACAGGAAAGAAACTTGACTGGAGCAGCGCGTGGGCTGGTTTATCAATTAGCGGAAGGGCTTGGCTCTCTTCCAAATTCCGTGGCTCGGAACCAACTGCTCGCTCTTAATTCATCGGATAAAGAAATCTTGCGCGAGATGGGGGTTAAGATTGGATGTAAGTTTGTGTATTTGCCCAAACTGCAAAAACCTAATTCTTTATTTCTCAAGGCTGCCTTGTGGGCTGCGCATACAGGTGCAACAAATATTTGTCTTCCTGATCCAGGAAAAGTAGCACCAAAACCTATGCCCGGATATTCTGAGACGTTCTACAGGGCGCTAGGTTTTTTCCCCGTGGGTAATCGCGTAATACGGGTAGACATTCTGGACAAGCTAGTAGGAAGACTGATGCATTTGTCACGTTTAGGAATTTTTGAACTTCCTTATGAACTGGCATCCACGCTTGGATTGAAAAAAATCGAGATCCCCTTATTGATGCGGGCGCTTGGTTACAAAGAAGCAGGTGGTGTAAATTTATATAAGCGTGGACTTCGGGGTAAAAAAGTCAAAATGCGGGCTACCCGAAATAAAGGTCAAAAATCTCCGAAAATCGATCCCACTTCACCTTTTGCTGCACTTAAAAACTTACATATTTAGCGAACTATGGATAAGATTAGATTAGATAAGTGGCTTTGGCAGGCGAGATTTTTCAAAACACGTTCGCTGGCTGCTCGTATTTGTGGTATGAAGCGAGTCCGGGTTAATGGAAAACGTACCAACAAAGCGCATTTGGGGGTGCACGTTGGTCAGGTATTGACCTTCAGGCAAGGCAACCGTATCCGAGTTGTCAAGATCTTGGGATTGGGTAGGCGTCGAGGTCCAGCAAAAGAAGCGGAATCGCTATATCAGGATCTATCCGAAGGCGGCACATTGCCATACCTGCAGTCTCTTATATAAAATCCATGGCGGAGAAAATTTATGATTGGAAGGTTAAAAGAATTTATAAATGGCTCGATAGCAGAAGAAGCAGCGGAAAAGTTTGACGAGCACACTATAGCGGCAGCCGCATTATTGGTTGAGGTTGCAACTGTTGATGATGATTTCTCCGCTATGGAGCGCAAGAGCATTCTCAATTTAATTAGGAAAAAGTTAGTGAATGACCCATCTTTGTCAGAAGAACTGATCGCATGTGCTGAAGCGGAAGTTTCTGGGACAGTTCAGCTTTTTGGTTTTACCACCGCCATAACGTCTGGATTCAGTTACCAAGAGCGTGTTGATCTTATGCAAGCCCTGTGGGAGGTAGTTTTGGTTGATGGGAAAGTTAACCCATACGAGGATCAGCTGTTGCGCCGTATTGGCGGATTAATTCATGTTTCTGATCATGATAGGGGTGTCGCTAGGAAGCTTGCGCAGGGGGGTTGACCTAAAAAGAAATATTTCAAATGTTTTCTGCACAATTATCATTGTTGCACAGTTGCTCATGAAATAGTACAGAAAGTATTAGCTTCCGCATAGAACGGAACAAATGGATTTAGTCCTTCGAATAGCCACGAAGATCGGAGTATAAAATGGCATACGTTGTCACCGATAATTGTATCAGGTGTAAATTTATGGATTGTGTCGAAGTATGTCCTGTGGATTGTTTCTTCGAAGGTGAAAACATGCTCGTGATTAACCCTGATGAGTGCATTGACTGTGGTGTGTGTGAGCCTGAATGTCCTGCCGAAGCTATATTTCCAGATACAGATGACGAAGCTGAAAAATTTGTTGATGTAAATGCTAAATATGCTGAGGAATGGCCAAATATTACTCGTAAAGGTAATCCACCCGATGATGCGGACGAGTGGAATGGAAAAGATAATAAATTTGAGGAACACTTCAGTGAAAAACCAGGTGAACAAGAATAAACTTTAAATATATTAGTGCATGGATGGTTTTTTGTAGACGTGTTAAATCAGTAAAAATATGTTATCTAGCTTAACCATAGAGTGTTCGATACAAAGCCCCGTTGGCTTTTAGCGCGATGGGGCTTGTAAACATGTTTGAAAATTAAGTCGGTGCAATCGAGATTATTTGGGCGTCATAGGCTTGTGTCTGGGAGGGATGAGGAAATTAAATGGCAAGAGTTAAGTCAAAAAAGCTTCCATTTTCTATAAAGGATTATGTTGTTTATCCCACTCATGGAGTAGGGCAAGTTACCGAAATATCTTCTGAGGAAATAGCAGGTTTTTCATTACAGCTTTATGTAATACATTTTACAGCAGAAAAAATGACATTGCGCGTGCCGGTTGAAAAAGCAGAATATGCTGGTTTGCGGAAAATTAGCTCAAAAGATAACATGCAGAATGCCATAAAAGCGCTGAGGGGTAAGGCCAGGGCAAAGCGTACAATGTGGAGTAGGCGTGCCCAGGAGTATGAAATGAAAATCAATAGCGGTGATCCAGTAGCAATTGCTGAGGTGGTTCGTGATCTCTACCGAAAGCCGGATCAGCCGGATCAGTCGTATAGTGAAAGGCAAATGTACGAATCTGCATTGGGTCGATTGGCGTTAGAGGTCGCACTTGTTGAAAAAATTGAGCCTGATGCTGCAACGGAAAAATTAGAATCTCTTCTCTTGAAGGCAGCTTAATTATTTCGCGGTTTTTTCTGCCAGTTCAGTGCGATTTAGTATACATGATACCCCTTCTGGAATTTTGGAAAATAAAATCGCAAATCTCTATCGATACCCAATTCTTTTTACGAATACTTTTCATTGATTTTTCGAAAGGAGCGTTTTTCAGATATTTTTGTTACTCCGATCTTACATTTGTAAAACCTTTCTTAAGGATAATAGAAATAAAAAGTATCAAATGTAATTATGATTGACTTTATAAGGTGACATTTTTTTCAATATTCGGGATCTTTTTGATAGATTAATTTTGAGACTGCATGCTTAAATAATTGGTTTAACTGCGATTATTATGTTTATTCTTTAATAGATGATTTTTTGCATTCAATGTTTTTTTACTATGAATAGAGACCAGCTTTTTCCTCATATCGAACCATTTGAAAGTGGAACTATTCATCTAGATCCACCACACGTAATGTATTGGGAGCAATCCGGAAAAATTGATGGAATCCCTGTACTCTTTTTGCACGGGGGCCCAGGAGCGGGTTCAATGTCTGTGCATCGACGTTTTTTTGATCCTAATTCGTATCGAGTGGTGATTTTTGATCAGCGTGGTGCTGGCCGATCAGAGCCGCAAGGTTGTCTGGATAGAAATACTACTCGTGATCTTTTGTCTGATATAGAAAGACTTAGGATACACTTAAAAATTGATAGGTGGTTGATTTTTGGAGGGTCATGGGGAAGCACATTAGCACTGGCATATGGACAGGCATTTCCCGAGAGATGTCTTGGGTTTATTTTAAGGGGTATATTTCTTGGGACCTCGCGCGAGCTGGAATGGTTTTTATACGGAATGCAAACTGTCTATCCTGAAAATTGGCGTCGGTTTGTTGAACCGCTTTCAAAGGAAGAACAGACTGACATTCTTGTTTCTTATCATCGACGTTTGTTGGATGAAAATTACTCGGTTCGCGCTAAAGCTGCTCGTTCTTGGTGTTCCTATGAAAGTGCCTGTTCGACCCTAATGCCATCAACTAAAACGGTTGAAACCTTCAGTAGTGATCGGTTTGCCATAGCGTTAGCAAGCATTGAAGCACATTATTTTATAAATAATCTTTTCATGGAAGAAAATTGTCTTTTATCCAATATAAATAAAATACGTAATATTCCCGGAGTTATCGTGCAGGGTCGTTTCGATATGGTTTGTCCCATAATTACCGCTGATTCTCTTCACCATGCCTGGCCAGAAGCAGACTACATTGTTGTGAAAGATGCTGGACACTCAGCAATGGAAACAGGAATTCGTTCTGAATTAGTTAGAGCAACAGAAAGATTCAAAGTGTTGAATGATAAAAAAGGTTAGGATGAAAAATTATTACTTAAGTTATGTTCAAAACATAATAAGATTATTGTCTAAAAATTGTACAATCATTGGTCCAATTTTTTTATTTATGATATCATTTTCTGGAAGTATAACGCACGCTGGCCCCAGCCATTATGATTTCACATTTCTCTTGAAACAGTCGCATCCATTTGACTTGGTGTTAAGCTCTCCCAAACCTAAAAATCACAAACCATCTTCACGTGCAGTGGCACAAACGCGAAAACTAGAAACATATGAAGAAAAGGCCAATCGGTGGCTTTCAGAGCGTGGTTCAACCTTAGTGAAGCTTATTGGGATTTCCAAATCCGAAAATAAAATTTTGAAGGCTGAAACACATATAAACTCAACCCCAAATTCTTCAGACCAGAAAAATGGATCTCGTTTTCAATTTGGGCTGGGATATTTTGATGTTACAGACAATGACACCTCTGCTGAAGTTAGAGCAGAGGTGCACGGTGAGAGATTTGCAAATCGCGTTCGGCCTCTGGTCGGTTTTATGGCGACAAGCGATGAAGCGCTTTATGGATATTTGGGTTTCGTTGTGGATATTCCTATAATGAAAAATGTTTTTCTCTCCCCTTCTTTCGCCCCCGGTGTCTATTTGAAAAATTCCGGCAAAAAATTGGGATCATTAGTTGAGTTCAGGTCGATGGCTGAGATTTCCTATAAACTGCAGTCAGGATCGCGAGTTGGACTTGCCGTATACCATTTATCTAATGCCGGTTTGACGCAATATAATCCGGGGGTGGAGGTGGTTACTTTGTGTTATACTTTGCCGTTTGAGCAACTTTATATGTTTTAATAACTTTCATACTAGTTATTCCTTAAACAAAAACCTTACCACCGGGAAAAACCTTCCCTATTACAAATACCCCCATGAAAAATACTTAAAAAATTTTGTGTACAAAAAGAGTTAAAATAAACCCTCGATTTCACCATTGGTATCTAAACGAATGCTCGCAGCAGAAGGGGTACGGGGGAGCCCTGGCATAGTCATTATATTTCCGCAGATTGCTACAATGAATCCTGCGCCGGCTGATAACCTGATCTCGCGGATATTGATATCAAAATTATTTGGAGCGCCGAGCAATTTGGGATCGGTGGAGAAGCTTAAAGGTGTTTTAGCCATACAGATTGGAAATCTACCAAACTCGTGCCCTTCATACATTTTAAGCTGTTTAAGAACAGAAGGAGGTGCTGTAACTGAACGAGCGCGGTAAATTTTTGTTGCAATTGTCTGAATTTTTTCCCAGAGGGGCATTTCATCAGGGTAAAGATACTTGAATTGATTTTTAGACTCAGCAGCAAGTACAACAGCATTTGCTAATTCTTCTGCTCCTCTTCCGCCTTCGGCCCAATGATTGCATTCAATTGCTGTGGTTCCGATTTCGGCACATATGTCTTTTACTAAATTTATTTCTCGATTAGTATCTGTAAGAAACCTATTGATGCTCACTACCACAGGCACCCCAAAAGTATTCATATTTTCGATGTGACGAATCACATTGGACATACCAATGCGAAGAGCGTCCAAATTTTCTGTTTTGAGTTTTTCTTTCGAAACGCCCCCATGCATTTTAATGGCTCGCACAGTGGCAACTAGTGTTACAGCGTCTGGAAAAAGATTGGCAGATCTGCATTTGATATTAAAGAATTTTTCTGCGCCCAGGTCAGAACCGAAACCAGCTTCTGTAACCACGTAATCACTAAGCGCGAGTGCTGTGTTTGTTGCTGATACTGAATTACATCCATGTGCGATATTAGCGAACGGGCCACCATGCACGAAAGCCGGTGTGTGCTCGAGTGTTTGCACGAGATTAGGAAGGAATGCTTCTTTTAATAAAACAGTCATAGGCCCATCAGCTTCGAGGTCACGGGCTGTTAGGGTGGCACGACTTCGTGTTTCGCCAATTTGTATCCGCCCTATTCTATCCCCTAAATCTTTTAGATTCGTTGCAAGGCAAAATATTGCCATAATTTCTGAAGCCACGGTGATGTCGAATCCGGTCTCTCTTGGGAAACCATTTGCTGTGCCACCAAGTGAACTTACAATTGAACGGAGTGCTCTGTCATTCAGGTCAATTACACGGCGCCAAGAGATACGACGGGCGTCGATGTTTAGGCTGTTCCCCCAGTAGATGTGATTGTCAATTAAGGCTGAAAGTAGGTTATGGGCGGAAGTAATAGCATGAAAGTCTCCCGTAAAGTGAAGGTTGATATCTTCCATTGGTACTACCTGTGCATACCCACCACCTGCGGCACCACCTTTGATACCAAAACAAGGCCCGAGGCTTGGCTCCCGAAGGCATATCGAAGCATTTTTACCTATCCGATTAATCGCATCTCCAAGACCTACTGTTGTGGTGCTTTTGCCTTCTCCCGCCGGTGTAGGGCTTATACCAGTAACTAAAATCAGTTTTCCGCGTCGTTCACTTTCTCCTAGAAAGGTGGCATCAACTTTCGCTTTGAAACGTCCATATTGGTTAATGTGGTCAGATTTTAAGCCCAATTTTTCTGCGATTTCATTAATTGGTTTCAAAGATGCTGCGCGAGCAATCTCTAAATCGGATCTTATTGCTGCCATAAATTAATTCCTTTAGTACATTTATATTCTTGATAACCGAACCAGGGTCGCAGGCCAACCATTAAAACTCCAAAACTTTATCTTTTACCGCAAATGGAGTGGTTTCAATTATAGTTTGAGATGAGCCCTTACACTCTTACCCCTGTTTTTTGTGAAACTTTAAAAACCCTCTCTAATTCAGAGAAACGAAAAGCCTGAACCAGTAATTTGGGGTTGTCTTTAATCTCTATAGATTAGCTCTTTATGCATGTATTGTTAACGACTGTTCCAACAAAAGCCGTAAGCCTTTCGATGAGCACGATTTGCAACTAAAATTATGTAGATCAGGTTACTTTTAATAACGTAGAAAGTCGGTTGAAATCATGAATGTTGTTTGTTGGCGGGAAAAACATGAAAACGGGCAAAAAAATGAGCTAGGGGTTGTCCAAGCCCATTTGGAAAAAATATAATATTTTAATCAAGGTTTATAGATATAAGGTTAAACAATATTGCAAGTCACTTGTTGGTCCCGTAGCTCAGCAGGATAGAGCACCAGATTCCTAATCTGGGGGTCAGAGGTTCGAATCCTCTCGGGACCGCCAACTTCAGTTTCCTATAAATCTACATAATTCAAAGTGTTGTAATTTCTGTTTTAGCTTTTTCACTCTTAACGGCTAATATCATTCTTGATGTGGCCTTGTGGCAAACCAAATCATTTTGTAGCTTTGTATCGAAGTTACCAATTAATGATCAACCTAATTTTTGAAATCTGGGGGATAAATAATGAAAATTTTGATAAAATACATTGGAATCTCAGTGTTTTTTTGGGGTGCTCTTTTTTCCAGCGATAAGAAAGTCGAAGCGCAGTCGGTGAAATTTAAGGGCAAAACTATTACCGTTGTAATTGGTTATGGTTTTGGTGGAACGTATGGAAAATATTCTCGCTTGATGTCTCGTCATATGAAACGCTTTATAAAAGGCAACCCAAACATTGTAGTTCAATCCATGCCGGGTGCTGGAGGGATAAAAGCAACTAACTATGCTGCAAATGTAATGCCTGCTAATGGACTAAATTGGATTGTGCCGCCTGATGCATCCGTTGTATCACAGTTGTTGAGACCCAAGAGAACTAAATATGATATGCGAAAATTCACATCTCTTGGATCTACCAATCAAACAAACACTATTTTTGTATTGCGCACTGACAGTGGTATTTCAAAGTGGAGTGACATGAAAACCAAACAAGTTGTTGTTGGAAATACTGGGCCAGGATCCACTTCGTTTCTTATTCCAAAGATGATGAAGGAAATGTTAGGTCTCAGAATCAAACTAATTTCTGGATACAAAGGTTCTAGCAAGACAATACTTGCAATGGAGCAAGGGGAACATCAGGGTACAGGGTTTAATTGGCTGGCTTGGTCCTCTAAAGTTCCTCATTGGTTTAAAGGCAATAAAAAATTTGCGCAGCCGATTATGCAAACCGGTGTTTGGAAAGATCCGGACCTTAAAGATGTTCCGATGCTGAAAGAAGTTGTGGATGAAAAATATCGACCAATAGTTTCTTTCATGGCAACACTCGGAATAATTGGCCGTGGCCTCTCTCTACCTCCAGGGGCACCAAAGGATATCGTGCCAAGTTTGCGGTTAGCTTTTGATAAAATGGTAGCTGACGCAGAATATATAGAGGAGGCAAAGAAACGAAGACTCCGAGTTATTCCGACAAAGGGTGCGGAGGTACAAAAGTTTATTAACGATGCGATAAATAAAGCACCCAAAAGTGTTGTTGCAGACGCAGCAAAGATGATTTTTGGAAAAAGCGCTGAGTAATATTACAACGGAGGGGTTAAAATGTGTTGGTCTTAAGCGGCCGCGCTAATGGTATTGGAGGAGTGATCAAAAAACTTTTCATACTCATTTGGGATCTGGTTGTAGTCGGAAAACCAGTTTATTAGAGATAAGGAACTAATTATGACAAACCAGCATGAATAGTTTTTGAAAATCCTCTGAATGCAGGTATTAAAGGAGTGGATAGGGGCGCATAGCTCAGCTGGATAGAGCAACAGCCTTCGAAGCTGTGGGTCGGGAGTTCGAATCTCTCTGCGCTCGCCATCTACGTTTGTATATTTACTGGTTAAATGAAGAGCTAAAATATGAGTTTTATTTCTAAAGGAGTTGTATTCGGCTTTGTTGCCATGACTTTGGTTGTGATCACTTCAAATATTTTGGTTCAATATCCTATAAATGACTGGATAACGTGGGGTGCATTTACCTATCCTATTGCATTTTTGGTAACAGATATAACCAACCGGGCTATGGGTGCTAAACGCGCTCGTTTAGTGGTCTATTGTGGTTTTGCTCTTGCTGTTTGCCTATCGGTATTTTTTTCAACTGCACGAATTGCAATTGCATCTGGAACAGCATTTTTGATTGCACAACTTATAGATGTAAGGTTGTTCGACTATCTTCGTAATTCTAACAGATGGTGGGTGGCACCTCTTTTTTCATCGGGTGTAGGTTCTATAGTAGATACAACCTTGTTTTTCTCAATAGCATTTGCAGGTCTGGGCCTCCCATGGATTACTTGGGGAGTAGGCGACCTTGCAGTAAAGATGACAGTAGCATTTGTCATGCTTATCCCATTTGGGGTAATTTTAAAGCTTAGGCTTCTGGAACGAGCTTGAATTGTATCTCTATTTTAAAGTTTTGAAGTAATGGGAATCAAATACATCAAATTTGTCATGAAGATATATGATTTAATGGACAATGTTAATATGAATATTCACTATTCAGACTATTTCGAGATTATACTGGTTGCAGATCAAAGCCTATTTTTAGGGTTCAAAGGGACATAGATGGCATTTAAACCAGCAAAAGTTCCGGCAGATGAAAGCAACAGGGCTCTTGATGTTAAACGCCTTGGTGTAATGAATTTAGATCAGACAAAATCCTATTTTGATTATGTTTCTCTTGCCGCGGAATTTTCAAGTTGTCCCCTATCGTTTATTAATTTGATTGATAGTGATAATCAGTGGTCGTTGTGTAATTTTGGTTTGCCGCCGGAGGTTTTTGAAGGATTTAGAAAAATTCCCCGCGAAGAGTCAATATGTCAGTATGCCCTATCGAGTGTTGAGCCAACTATAATCGAGGATTTAAAAGCGGATCCTATCTTTTCTGATCACCCCATAGTATCAGGGGAACCCTTTCTTAAATTTTACGCTGGATTTCCCCTTATTTCTATTCGCGGAAACGTTCTTGGCACTTTATGTTTGCTCGATTTTAAACCACGACATTTAGATAAAACTATAATCACTATAACTGAAAAATTAGCCAGACGTGTCACAGCCCAACTGGAGTTATCTCAAGAAAAAACTGATCATGATCTTGAGCAGTTGGTAAACATCTTGAGTATTTGCGTTCAAAAACTAGGAAAATTCACATTGGAGGATCTTTTATTTTGTCTCAAACATTCCAAGGGAATTGATTTGAATACTGTTGGAGAGGATATTTTTGACCGACTAAAAAAATCTGGCATTGTTGAAGTTAGTGATGGGAAACGATCATTCAGTAAAAATTGGGTGTCTATTATGGGAAAGTTAAAAATCTCACATGAGCCGCGCAAAAGAATAAAGATTAGTGAAAATGATATAATTGGTTACCTAACTGATGACTGAAAGAAGCTTAGCATGCTGTCATATGTTGTAGATATTAAATTCCAAAAATTTGATCATGCAAAAATTGCAAATAGTTATATTAATAATTCTATGAATAATTTGCTGTCGATAGATGGCATCACCGGCATAAATACATTTATTGGGCAGAATGGGGAAATAGCAGTAACTGTAAAATTTGAGAACAAAACGACACTTCCAATGATTGAGAGTAGACTTGCAGACGTGCTTAATTCTCTTAAAGCAACGATGTTGTTCCAATCTAGAACGTTCTTCAGCGTATGTTCTTATCAATATGAAAAAGAGGGTGTGTCGACGGAAATTTGAATTCGTTTACTTTTCTAATTAATGGTTCTTGAGAATTTTAAAATTAGATTTGCAATTATTCTCTTGATTAATGGCTTTGAAATTTTTTAAGAAGCCGAGTTTTAGTAAAACTTGCCTCAATTTCTCTCAAATGCTCGCGTAAAACACATCAAGTTGAAGATAGGAATATAAAATGAATCTGTCAGAACGGCGCAATAATTATCGTAAGATCTTAGAAGGCAGAATATGTAT
>MDTG01232232.1_pt1 | contig 16767 bp, 13 predicted proteins | sample 811421 | NCBI WGS metagenome assembly MDTG01 (sample SAMN05326645, study PRJNA326480) | marine metagenome | isolation source: seawater | place: Pacific Ocean: South East | collected 2011
TTACATTTCTTATTGGAGCAATTAATACAACATCATTATTTTTATTTCTTAAAAATATTTTACAATTAACAAACGAAATTGGTTTATTGATTTTTTTATATAAATGTCTTCTAATTTCTATTAAGTCGGACATTTTAAAATCTAAATTAGTACCTGAAATTTCTGTTTTAATAAAGTTTTCAAAAGATCTCAGATATAAGTCCCTTAAAGAAATAAATAATTTTAGGTTTGAGGTTTCAATGAATTCTTCACTTTCTTTTTGGTTAACTAAATTTAAACTTGCTTTTTCAATAATTAAATGAGGTTTAGGGAATGGCTTATATGAAATATCTCCTGAAGAATTAAGATAAATTTTAAAATTTTTATAAAAATTTTTTTCTATTTTGTTAACTTTACTTTCATAATTGAATAAAGCTGGTAAAGATAATATTGTTAATGATGAAAAAGTTATAGCAATAGCGACTAAAATTAGTGAAAACGTAATACTATTTTGCTTTATTTTATTCATTTAAAATCTTAAGGCTTATACTATAAAAGATTAAATGTTAAATTCAGAATATTTATTAAATTTAAATGAAAAACAAAAGGATGCTGTTTTACATCTGAATGGGCCACTATTAATTGTTGCTGGCGCAGGATCTGGAAAAACTAAAGTTTTAACATCAAGAATTGCTCATATAATTAGAAGTCATAAGGCTTTTTCAAGTCAAATTCTTGCTGTAACATTTACAAATAAAGCTGCCAAGGAAATGCAGTTTAGAGTATCTAAATTGTTAAGAAAAGAGGCTACTGGAATACCCTGGCTAGGAACTTTTCATTCAATTAGCTCAAAAATTTTAAGAAAACATGCTGATGCTGTCGGTTTAAAATCAAATTTTACAATTATAGATCAAGATGATCAGATTAGATTAATTAAAAATATATGTAAGTCAGAGAATATTGATGTAAAAAAAATTTCACCTAAATTTATTTTGGCAATAATTGATAAGTGGAAAAATAAAGGACTCTATCCAGAAGATGTAATTTTAAAGAAAAAAGAAATTTTAGAAAAAAATTTTTTAGGTATTTATAAAATATATCAACAAAAGTTAATTGATTTAAATTCCACAGATTTTAGTGATCTAATATTACATAGCCTTAAAATATTTAAAAATTATAAAGATATTGCGACCATATATTCAAAAAAATTTAAGTATATATTGGTGGATGAATATCAGGACACTAATTATATACAAAGTGAATGGTTAAAATATTTGTCGGCTGAAAATAAGAATATTTGTTGTGTAGGAGATGACGATCAATCAATTTATAGTTGGAGAGGGGCAGAAATTAAAAATTTTTTAGAATTTGATCAAATTTATGAAAATACGAAAATAATAAGATTAGAAAAAAATTATAGATCAACACAAAATATATTAAGTGTTGCTTCTAATTTGATTGAAAATAATCAGAAGAGGGTTGGAAAAAAGCTATATACTAATCAAGAAAAAGGGGAGCTAGTTACCTTAGATTGCTTTAGGAATGTAAAAGATGAGGCAATAGATATTGGTTCATCTATTGAAAAATTCAAAAATAAATATTCGTTAAACGAAATTGCAATTTTAGTTAGAGCAATATTTCAAACCAGAGAGTTTGAAGAAAGATTTTTGAAAGTTGGTATACCATATAGAATTATAGGAGGTACAAAATTTTATGAAAGAGCAGAAATCAAAGATTGCGTAGCCTATTTAAGGTGCATCCATCAATCTTTAGATGATTTATCATTCGAAAGAATAATTAATGTTCCAAAAAGATCAATTGGTGATACCAGTTTAAAAGTTATTTCAGAATATGCAAAGAAAAATAAATATTCTTTAGAAATTGCATCAAGAAAACTAATAGAAATTAATAAAATTAAGCCAAAAACCAAAATAGGTCTGTCTTCTCTGCTTAACTTATTAGATAAATGGAGATACGACTACAAGAAAAAAATAAATCATAATAAGCTTTTACAAATAGTTTTGGATGAATCTGGATACAGCGAAATGCTGAAGAATAAAAAAGATTTAGAAAATGAGAATAGATTGGAAAATATTAAGGAATTACTAAATGCAATGAAAGAATTTGATAATTTAGAAAGTTTTTTAGAACATGTGGCTCTCGCTACATCACTAGATCAAGATTGGCAAAGTGAAAAAGTTAATTTAATGACTCTACATGCCTCTAAAGGCCTGGAATTTGATGTTGTTTATCTTCCTGGTTGGGAAGAGGGGCTGTTTCCTCATCAAAAGAGTATAGAAGAAAAAGGAGAAACCGGGCTAGAGGAGGAGAGAAGACTTGCATATGTAGGCATTACCAGAGCAAAGAAATATGCAAAAATCTCTTTTTCAATGAATAGATTTTATCAAGGTGATTGGATAGATAGTATGGCATCAAGATTCGTAGATGAACTACCTGATGAATTTATAAAAAAGAATAACAACTTTAATAATCCCGAGGAAAATGAATTCGAGTTTAATCAAGATATTGACTATGAAAGTGAAGTTAGAAGTCCAGGCTGGTTGAGATATCAAAAAAAATTAAAATGATTAAAAAAATACAAAAATTTATTACAAATAATAATTTGGATGGCTATATTATTCCAAAGAATGATAATTATTTTACTGAGTATTCAAAAAATAACAATTTACTGAAAGTTTCTGGCTTTACTGGATCTGCTGGTTTTGCAGTATTTTTAAAAAGAAAAAATTATTTATTTGTTGATGGTAGATACACTCTTCAGGCAAAACAACAATCTGGAAAAAAATTTACCATTTGTCAAATACCATATTTATGGCCAAAAGATATCAAAGAAATAAAAAACAAAACAATAGGCTTTGATCCAAATTTATTTACTAAGAAAATTTTAGGGAAATATTTTGAAAAGCAAACAAGTTTGATCCCAATCCAATATAATTTTACAAAAAAAATTGAAAAGAAAAATTACAAATTTTTTTGTTTAGATAAAAAAATTACTGGCGAGGAATATAATTCTAAAATTGACAAAGTTATAAATTTACTTAAAAAAAAAAATATAAATTACTTATATATTAGTGCAAGCGAGAATGTTAACTGGCTTTTAAATATTCGCGGTAAAGACTTACCAAATTCACCTTTGGGTAATTGTAAATTGATAATTACACAAGATAAAAAAATTTATTTTTTAAGTAATTTAAAAAAGATTTCTAAAATTAAAAAAAAAATTAAAGGAAATATTTTCTTTTATAGTGAACATGATTTTTTTCAAATTATACATAATTTCAAAAAAGGTAATTTTTGTATTGATGAAAATACGTGCTCAGTTTTTGATCATGACTTGATAAGGTCAAACTTTAAAATTACCTCTAGTACGGATCCAATATATCATCTTAAAGCCATAAAAAATCAAACTGAAATTAAAAATATAATCAAATGTCATATTGTTGATGGTGTAGCTGTAACTAAATTTTTATATTGGTTTAAACATAATAAAAAAAAAATAATGGAAAGAAAAATTGAATTTAAAATAGAAGAATTTAGGAAGAAATCTAAAAAATACTTATATCCAAGTTTTGATACTATTGCTGGATCAGGCCCAAATGCAGCTATTATACATTATAAATCAAGCAATAAAACAAATAGAAAATTAAAAAATAATGATATTTTATTAATTGATTCTGGAGGGCAATATAAATGGGGAACTACAGATATAACTAGAACAACATGTGTGGGCAAAATTCCAGGAGAAATTAAAAATAATTTTACTAGAGTTCTTAAAGGACATATAGCAGTTGCCACTTGTGACCTTGAAAAGAATTATAATGGCCATTTAATTGATAGAATAGCAAGAAAATCCCTGAAAAGAGCTGGATTAGATTACGCACATGGCACAGGTCATGGAGTAGGTTTTTTTTTAAATGTGCATGAAGGTCCTCAAAGTATTTCTAAAAATAATACAGTTTTTTTAAAAAAGGGAATGTTATTAAGTAATGAACCAGGTTTTTATTTGTCAAATAAATACGGAATAAGAATTGAAAATTTAATTTATGTAGATGAAGTTAAGAAAAAATTAAAATTTAAAAACTTAACATATGTTCCTATAGATTTAGATTTGGTTAATTTTAAAATGTTAAACAATAAAGAAAAAAAATATTTATTTGACTATCATTTAAACGTTTATGCAAAATTATCAAAGTATTTAAGTAAAGATGAAAAAAATTGGTTGATTAAGCTAATTAAGTAATTTTTTAAATTCTTTTTGAGAAATAATTTTTATACCAAGTATTTTCGCTTGATCTAACTTTCGTTTTGTAGGTTTATCACCTACAACTAAATAATTAAGATTTTTACCAAGATTGCTCACAGTTGATCCTGAGTTTTTTTCAATTAAAGATTTTGCCTCTGCTCTACTTATCCCGTCTAATTTTCCTGTGAACATAAAAGTTTTATTATTCAAAATTCCATATTTATTTTCAACAAAGCTTTCAATATTTAATAAATTTTTTAATTCAATCAAAATATCAATATTTATTTTATTAGAAAAAAATTTTTTTAATGAATTAATTTGTGTTTCTCCAATACCATCAATATCAGTTAATTGAGTGAATCGTTTTTTTTGAATTATTTCAATAAAATTAGATATGTTTCTAACATTGTCACCTATAAGCTTAGCATTTTCTATACCTATGTGCCTGATACCAATTGCATAAATAAACTTATGTAAAGAAACTTTACTTGATTTTTTAATTGATAATTTAAGGTTCTTAACAGATAAATCACCCCATCCATCTAAAGTTTTAATTTTTTCAAAATTTAAATTAAAAATATCTTGTGGTTTTTTCAATAAATTTAGATCCCAAAACTTTTCTACTACTTTTTTGCCTAACCCGTCAATATTTAGTGCTTCTTTTGAAATAAAATGTTTAATTTTTTCAATTGCTATTCGTTCACATCCATATCCATCATTTGTGCATCTTCTTACAGCATCAAATTTTTTTGTAGTTTTGTTAAATTCTTTTATTGTATTTGATCCACATGACGGACATTTTTTTGGAAATAAAAAAGATTTAGAATTTTTTTCTCTTTTTTTCTTATCAACCTCTATAACATGTGGTATTACATCTCCTGCTCGCTCAATTTTAACGACATCTCCAACTCTTATATCTTTTCTAATAATTTCATCTTCATTATGAAGTGTTGCATTTGAAACAACAACTCCCCCAATATTTACAGGTTCGACTTTAGCAACGGGCGTTAATGCTCCTGTCCGCCCGACTTGAATGTCGATTTTTAAGATTTTTGTAAAAGCATTATCTGCAGAAAACTTGTGAGCAATAGCCCACCTCGGTGCATTTGATGTATACCCAAGTCTTTCCTGTAAATTTAAATCATTTACTTTGTATACTAATCCATCAACATCGTATTCTAGATTAAACCTTTTATTCTCAAATTTTTTATGAAAATTTATTAATTCATCTGTGCTTGATAAAATTACATTATCTTTATTAGTTTTAAATCCCCACTTTTTCAAACTATTTAGGAAATTTGATTGATATTTTTGTAAATTATACTCCACAAATCCAAATGTATAAGCGATGAAATTTAATGGTATTTTTCTTGTTTCTTCCGGATTCTTTTGCCTTAAGGAACCAGAAGCAGCATTTCTAGGATTTGCAAATTTATCTCTTATTTTTAGAAAATCTTTTTTTTTTATAAAAACTTCACCTCTTATCTCTATTTCGTTTGGAAAATCATTATTATAAATCTCTAAAGGAATGTCCTTAATAGTTTTCAGATTTTCAGTAATTACTTCACCAATTTTACCATCTCCTCTGGACACTCCATAAATAAGTTTCTTATTTTTATAGGTTAATGAAGCTGAGATTCCATCAATTTTAGGTTCAACGCTGTAATCAAATTTTATAACTTTATTTAAATAATTATAAATTTTTTTTTCAAAGTTTTTAATATCTTCTGCGTAAAATGCATTAGATAAAGATAACATAGGAACTTTATGCTTAAATTTTTCAAATGATTTCGAGGCTTTAAAACCAACATTTTTAGTAGGAGAATTTTTGTCTTTTAAAAATTTATGTTTTTTTTCTAATTCTAAAATTTCATTTTTTAAATTATCATATTCTGCGTCTGATATTACTGGATTACTGTTTTCATAATAAAATTTATTATATTTGTTTATTTGACTAATTTTTAATTTGTATTGTGATTTTAATTTTTCATTAGTCATTTTTAAATTAGATTATTTAAATAATTGTTTAAATTTTTTTAGGATAGTATCTGTTTCCTTTCTCCTGATTACTTTTTTTCTTTTGTAATCTTTATTAATTAAATTGTAACTTTCCTCATACCACAGGCTTGATTGATAATTATATCCAAGTAACGATGCATACTTTGTTGCTTCATCTATTAAACCAATTTTATAGTGCAATTCTACTAATCTGTGCAAAGCTTCTTCAACATAAACAGTGCTATCATAATCATTGATAACTTTTTTAAATCTATTTATTGCTGGTATCCATTTTTGTCTTTGCACATAATATCTTGCTAAATACATTTCTTTTGAAGCCATTATTTCAGTAATAAATTCCAATTTAAATTTTGAGTCTTGTGCATAGTCTGTATCAGGATAATTATTAATTATTACTTCAAAATACTTTTTTGATTGAATAATTTCATTCATATCTTTTTTTTCATCCACAATTTGATCATAATGAGATAGTGCTAATAAATAGTAAGCATAGTCAGTTTGGGGATGATTTTTATATTTTACTAGAAAACGTTCTAAATCATTAATTGCGTTGCTATAATATCCTTGAGAAAAATAACCATATGCCGACATTAATACTGCTCTGGGTGCCCAGATTGACTGTGGGTACAACAATTCTGCCTCACTAAATTTTTTACCTGCAAAAATGACATCTCCTCTATTAAACTCTTTCATAGCGTCGTTATAAACTTCAATCATTTGAGTTTCCAAATTTGATTCTTTTAATACAGATTTCTGATCAATTTTTTTTGAACAAGCAAAAAATAATAAAAAAATTAATAAATAAAATAAATTATATTTTGTAATCATTTATTAATTTTAACAGATTAATTATAAAATTGTAACTTTTAAGCTATAGACTTTAAGTTGTGATAATTTGCAAAAGTATATGGAAGTTGTTTTCCTTTAATTTCAATAACTGAATAGTTTTCTTTATCACTGAAAATTTTTTTTAATAATTGGTTAGTCAAATAATGACCTCCTTGCGAACATTTAATACTACCTATTATTTTATAGCCAGAAAGAAAGAGATCTCCCATGCAATCTAGAATTTTATGATTAACAAATTCTAGGTTATTTCTTAGACCTGTGTCATTAAGAATCTTATCATCTTTAATCACAATTGCATTTTCTAAACTGCCACCTTTTCCTAGATTTAGTTTTTTTAATTTTTCAATATCATCATACAAACAATATGTTCTGGAATTAAATATATCATCTAAATTATCTTCAAATACATTAATTTTATTTTTTTGAATATTAATAATCTTGTTATTATATTTAATTTCGAATTCTATATCTCCTGACACATTTGATTTATCAATAGATATATATTTTTCACCATCTTGAACTTTTATATTTTTATTTATTTTAATAATTTTTATTGGCTGATCACTAAATTTTAATCCAACCTTATTAATATTTTCAACAAAGGTCTTCGCGGATCCATCCATAATTGGAACTTCTTGAGAGTCTATTTCGACTATTGCGTTATCAATTCCAATTCCATAAAATGCTCCCATTAGATGTTCGATTGTTGATACTTTTGCCTTATATTCATTTGATACAGTTGTACAAAGTGTTGTATCGGTTACATTTGAGTAATTCGGATGGATTATATTGTTTAACTTTAAATCAACTCTTTTAAATAAAATACCCGTATTTGGTGATGCGGGCAATATTGTTATCTGAACATGTTTTCCAGTATGAACACCAATGCCTTTAAAAGATATTTTTTTTGATAGAGTTTTTTGAGTTAAAATTGACACACTAAACTTATATAAAATGTTAGTGCCATTAAGTACTCAAGAAATATTACAAGAAAATACAATTACTTTTCAAAATAATTAAAAAATTTTTCAAATAATCCCTGTTTTTTAGTAATTATTTTAGGTGTTTGATTGTTATTTAGAAAATGCACTAGGCCACTTTTACAGATTTGATCATCTGTTTCATTATAAAATTTAATTGATTTGAACTGAAATTTATCACTTAAATAAAATGTATTGTTATTAAATAAATTCGATCCTTCGCCAATTAAAAATAGTTCTGAGTTTTTTATGATATTTATATACAAATTTGTATTTAATTTTTTAAATATTAAATCAATAATTTCTTGAACCCTGTATAATATAACTTTTTTCAATAAATTTGTTGAAATTTTTTTATCAATAATATTTTTTATCGATATTACACTGTCATCAGAATTCATCTCATAAGAAAATTCAGTTTCAGATTTATTAAATGATTTTTTTATATTTTCGGCGTCATACAAACTTATTTTAAAAACTTTTGATATATCTTTAGTAATATGAGATCCACCAATTGGTATTGATTTTGCAAATTTTAATTTATTTTTCTCAAAAACAATAAATGAAGATCGTTCCCAACCTATATCTAAAAATGAAACAATTTTTTCATTAAGTTTTTTTTGATAATTTAAAGCTTTAACGTAACTTGTGCAAAAAATGTTTGAAACATTTATATTATTTTTTACAAATTGACTTTTTAATTTTGTAATCAAATTTTTTGGAAAACATATGACTTTAAAATCAACTTTTAAATTATTGATCAACATTTTATGATTTAGAATTTCATCTTGAGATTTACCATCTACTATATACTTAGATGTAGTTATGTGAATAATACTTTGATTTGAATAATTTGAGTTTATAATTTGAGTTAATTCTAATATTAAAGAATTATATATTTTACTTATTTGAGATTTTTTTTCAAATTTTTTGTAAAAAGAGATGTCTATGATAAATAATTCGGATGTATCTAAAAGTAAAACTATATCTTTTATATGAAATGAAATTTTTTTTTCTGCTTTTTTTATTATATTTATTAACTCCTTAAAATGATTTGAATAATCATTGTCAAAATTAATTAATCTTTTATCTGAAAATTTTTCTTTTAAATCTAAATCAAATACTGAAAATCTTATTTTTGAAGAACCAAAATCTAATAAATTAAAAGATTTTTCTCTACTCATATTTTAAGACTATTCTATTTTGAATTCTTAAATCAATTGTCGTATTTGGATTTATTATATTTTCTGTCATAAATTGCTTGTATATATTTAATGCATTATCAATATTTTTACTAGGTAACTTAATTAAAATATTGTTATCAAAATACAAATCCCATCTTTTATTTTTATGGTAGAAATATTTAATTATTTTTTTATTATTAATTTTTTGATTTGAAAGTTTGTTAATTAAAAAATAGAAATCTGAAATCTTAAACTTACCAAATATTATTGGTAGGTTATCATTGTTGGAAATTTTTTTAGCATTTATAAATTGACCGTTTTGTCCGACATAATATTTTTTTTGCTCGATGTATGTGATTGCAATTATTTTAGTTTTTTTGGCTTTTATATTAATAGTTGAAGGATATTTTTTTTTTATTTCTATATTTTCAAGAAAATTAAGATTTTGTAATTTTAATAACAATTCGTTTTTTTGAATCAAAAATATATTTTTATTGAAAAGAAAACTTATTTGAGGTGTTAATTTATACTTTATTTCATCTAAGTTAGTCTCTATTTTTACATCGGTAATTAAAAAATAGTTTTTTATTATTTTATCTAAATTATTATTTGTAATAGTTGAAAGACAGAAAAATGAAAAAATATAAAAATAGATTCTAAATTTATTTATTGATTGAGGCATCTTCCAAAATTTTTTCTATCAAATTTTTGAAAGTAATGTTATTAAATTTTGCTATTTCTGGAACAAGAGAAAGTGACGTCATACCTGGCTGCGTATTGGTTTCTAAAAGAAAAAACCTTTTATTATAAAATCTGAAATCAGACCTTGTGACTCCCCTGCATCTTAGTATTTTGTGAGCTTTTAAAGCAATACTGGTTACTTTATCATACTCACTTTTTTTTAAATTCACTGGAATTATATGCTTCGTTTTTGCTTTAGGGTTGTATTTTGCCTCATAGTCGTAAAATTTTCGCCTGGGTTTAAGCTCTATTGCTCCAAGAATTTTACCAGATAAAATTGCAACTTGTATTTCTCGCCCAGGTATATATTTCTCAATTAATATTTCGCTATGTTCTCTCAGCTTTTTTAAGTGTTTAAATATATTTTTTCTATTACATATAAAAACGTTAACACTAGAACCTTCATTTATAGGTTTTATTACAAGTGGAAATCCAATTTTGTAAGTTAAATTTTTGAGAAAAGTTCTTTTATCTAAATTATCATTAAAGTTATATCTAATATATTTAGGAGTTAAAATTTTATTTTTAATAAAAATTTTTTTGGAAATAATTTTATCTATCGCTAAAGAAGATGACAAAACTCCGGAATGAGTATATTTTACTTTTTCAGACTCTAATATTGATTGCAAATAACCATCTTCACCATATCTTCCATGTAGTAAATTTAATACAATATCTGGATTAAATTTTCTCAAGTTTTTTACAAAATTACCGTTGGGATTTTGAATTTTTAATTTATATTTTTTTTCTTTAATTAGTTCGGAATATACACTCTTAGCAGTCTTTAAACTAATTTCTTTTTCTTTTGAATAACCACCTGCTAAAATTAATATTTTTTTCACTACTCTACAATTTTTATTTCAAGTTTTATGTCAATACCCGTTTTTTTTTTTACATTTTTTTTTACATAATTGATTAAATTTATCATCTCACCAAATGTTGCATTTTTTTTATTTACAAAAAAATTTGCATGTTTGGTCGAGATAGATGCATCACCAAAACTTATGTCATTTGGGACTGATTCTTTTATCAATTCCCAAGCTTTTTTTTTTGTTTGCTCAATTGGATTTTTAAATGTGCTGCCACTAGTTTTAATTTTAGAAGGTTGAGAATTATTTTTTTTTAGAGATAATTCATTCATGTACTCATTAATTTTATTTTTATCTGCTTCATTACCTTTAAAAGTTGCGCTCAAAAAAATTAAATTTTCTTCGATTTCAATGCTTCTATAATTAAATTTTATTTTATTTGAAGGTATTACTTTAATTGTTCCATTTGTATCAATACATTGTAATGAAATTAATTTATCTTTAAACTCATCACCAAAACATCCTGAATTCATTTTTAAGCCACCTCCAATAGAACCAGGTATGCAATACATAAACTCAAACCCGCTTATGTTATTTTCCATAGCAAATAAAGATAGTTTTTTTTGAGAACATGAGGCACCGGCTATTATAGTATTACTATTTAATTTTGATAAATTAGAAAAATTATTACTTAATTTTATTATTACACCATCATAGCCATTATCATTGAATAAAACATTTGAGCCTAAACCAAGTACAAAAATTTTATTTCTATTAGAATACAATATTAAGAATTCCCTTAGCTCCTTTAAATTTCTAGGTTTAAAAAAAACTTTTGATTTTCCACCAATATTAAACCAATTAAGCTTTCTTATATTAAAGTCAAAAGACATATCTGCTTGAAATTTATTTTTAAATTCTTCTAAATCGCTTATGTACATTTTATTTTAAATTTCTAACCCAATTAGAAACAGATCCAGCGCCCATAGAAATGAAAATTTTATTACCATAAGCAATATTTTTTATTACTTTTTTGAGTTCCCCTTCGTTTTTAATTATAATTAAATTTACATTTGAATTTTTTGCAACTAATTTTGCAAAGCTCTCATAACGAAAACTTAATTTAATATTTTCACCTGCCTTGTAAATTGGACATAAAATAATTGTATTTGCTTTTTTAAAACATTTAGAAAATTCTACTTTTAAATTTTTTAATCTTGAAATTCTATGAGGTTGAAATATACAAACAATTTCTTGTTTAATATAGACTTTTCTAACTCCGTCTAACAAACATGATATTTCAGTTGGATGATGAGCATAATCATCAAAAAAGGGTGTATGATTTTTATCAAACAAATAATTAAATCTTCTTTGAACACCTTTAAAATATTTCAATCCAGCTTTTATTACTACATCTGAAACACCTATTGAGAAAGCTACTGCTAATGCTGATGTTGCATTTTTAATATTATGTAAACCTAATAATGGAATAAAAATATTTCTAATTATTTTTTTTTTCCCAGGTATTTTTATTTTAACACTGAACTTTGAATATTTTTTATTTTGTTTTATTTGAAATATATGAAAATTAGATTGTTTATTTAAACCATATGTATAATAGTTTTTATTTTTTAATTTTGACAGAATGCCTTTAATATTTATATCATCCAAGCAAACAAATGATTTGCCAAAAGATGGTGTTTTATCCAAAAACTCTATAAATTTTTTTTTTAAATTGTTAATACTTTTATAGTAATCTAGATGTTCTTTATCTATATTAGTTATAATTGAATAATTAAAAGGGATTTGCAGAAAACTACCATCTGACTCATCAGACTCGATCAAACTCCAATCACTTTTACCAAGTTTTGCTGAGCTACCGATTGAGTTTAGAACACCTCCATTAATTATAGTGGGATCTAATTTAGCATAATTTAATATATTAGATAATATTGATGTTGTCGTTGTTTTGCCGTGTGATCCAGTAACAACTATATTTTTCATTAGAGAAACTATGTGACCAAGTAATTCACCACGTTTATAAATTGGTAAGTTTAACTTTTTTGCATGCTTGTATTCAGAATTTGACTTTTTTATAGCTGAGGAAATAACCAAAACAGTGCAATTATTTAAATTTTTTTTGTTATGATTTAAGTAAATTGGTATTTTTCTTTTTCGAAGATTGTTTAAATTTTTACTATCTGAAATATCACTGCCTTGTATTTTAAAACCAAGGCTATCCATAATTAAAGCTAAACCACTCATGCCGATCCCACCAATACCAACAAAATGAATTAATTCAGTCTTTCCAAGATTAATTTTCATCTATGATTTCTATAATATTATTATTTATATTATTCCAATTATTTTTTTTCTTAAATTTATTCAAATTAGTAATTTTTTCTGAGAAATCTTTATTATTTGTAAATATGTTAAAAATAAGATTCGATACTTTTTCAATTTCAAATTTATCTTGATCAATTAACCAACAACAATTTTTCTCATAATAGTAATTTGCATTATGAAATTGATGATTATCTTTAGCAGATGGAAGTGGGATAACTAAAAATGGTATTCCTAAAAATGAAAGTTCATTAAGTGTATTTGCTCCACCTCTTGTTATTGCTAGATCTACATTATTAAAAATTTTTTGAGACTCAGTAGAAAATTCAAAAAAACTATAACTTATTTTAGCATTATCATATTTTTTCTTTATTAAGGATATTGAATCACTATTTGAAATTTGTTGTAAAATATCAAATTTTTTTTTTTTTGAAATTTCTATTATTAAATCAGTGACTTTATTGTCAAAAAATGACGCACCTTGACTCCCTCCTATAATTAAAATTTTATAATTATTATTTACATTATTTATTTTATTTTTAGTAATTCCATAAAATTTCTTTTTTAAAATGGGTGCTAAAACAACTTTTTTTGAATTATATTTTTTTGGAAAATTTTTAATTTCATCTTTGTAACAAATAATTTTATCAGAAAATTTTAATGAAATTTTATTTGATCGCCCTAGAACAAAATTTGGCTCAAGTAATATAATTTTTTTCTTTAACAAAAAAGCTGCCACGCAAAACGGAAATGTCATATATCCACCAGTACTAATTAATGTATTTACGTTTTCTTTTTTTAGAAATTTTAAAGATTGAATAATATTATAAATATACTTAAATATATTAATTGGCAGCAGGTATGGTTTTGTAAATAAATTAGGAACATCAATAATATCAAAATTAAATTTTTTTTTATCTATAAATTTACTACCTCTAAAATCTGTGACAATTTTTACATTATATTTATCTTTTAAATGTTCAAAAATTGAAATTGAAGGTATAACATGACCTCCTGAACCTCCAGTAACAATTAATATATTTTTCATTTAACTTAATTTTCTTTTTGTTAAGTTTAATATTATTCCTGTTAATATAGATGTTCCTATAATAGATGACCCACCATAACTTAGGAAGGGCATGGTCATACCTGTTGTTGGCAGCATCCTAATATTAACCCCTATGTGTATAAAAGTTTGCACTAGAAGAATTGTTACTGATCCCACCAATATAAGCTTAAAATTATTATTTTCAGTGAAATTTATTTTTTTTATTACCCTATATGAAAAAATTAAATAGAGTAGTATAATACTTATTACGATTATCACCCCAAACTCTTCTGCAATTACAGACATTATATAATCAGTGTGAGCTTCTGGTATTCTTGAATTTAAAGTACCTTCACCAATTCCTTTTCCAAAAAAACCTCCACTTGAGATTGCTTCACTTGCTTTATCAGCTTGATAATTATTACCACTGGATGCATCCAAAAATGAGATTATTCTTATCTTTATGTATTCAAACTTAGGTATAAGAAATATTAAAATAAATGTTGATAAACAGATAAACAATAAAGAAAAGCTAAATAAAATCAAATTAATTCCAGAAACAAAAATTATTGCTAACCATACTGATGATATTAACAAAGTTTGTCCAAGATCTGGCTGAGATAAAAGTAAAATAATTGTTGGGATTAACACAAAAGAACTTAGTAAATATTTAAAATATAAGTTTTTTTTTTCAAGGGATAATATAAATGATACAACAATCACAAAAAAAGGCTTTAAAGTTTCTATTGGCTGAAACCTCGGTAAATTTCCAAGATCCAACCACCTCTTTGATCCTTTAACTTCTATACCAATTATGGGCACTAAAATTAAAGCAATAAAAGCAAAAAAAAATAAAAAAATAGATATCCTTATTAATATAATTTGATTTAAAAGAGAAAATATCAGAATAATAAATATTCCAAACGTTACAAATACCAAATGTTTTAAAAAAAAATAATATGAATTTGTATTAAGTTTGTCTGAGGCAATAATTGATGTTGATACTAAGGAAAAAAATAAACCTAATATAAAAAATACGGTAATTATAAAAAAAATTGGTTTATCTAAATTTTTCCACCAATCATAAAAAGTGTCAAAATATTTATTCATTAATTTAACAAATATTTTTTTATTAAAATATTAAATCTTTTTCCTCTTTCCTCAAAATTTCTGAATTGATCAAAAGATGCAGCAGAAGGACTAAATAAAATTGTAGTTTTTTTTTTTTCATTTTTTAATTTTTTTGATATAAGTTTAATTACGTCAGATAAATTCTCTGATAAATTAATTTTTAACTTGTTTTTTAGTAATTTTGAAAACATTATTTTGTCTCTACCATAAATAAACGCTGTTATATTTTTATAAAATTTTTTATTTAAATTAAATTTATCCCCCTTTTTGATTAGTCCTCCTAAAATCCAAAAAGTGCGTTCGTTTGTTTCCAAAAAAGGAATTGTTGAAGATAATGAGGTTGATTTAGAGTCATTAATAATTTTATAATTTTTTGTATTAGATATGATCTCTTGACGGAACTGTAATGGTTTAAAATTATTTATACTTTTTAAAACTTTTGTAATTTTTAAATTAAAGTATTTTGATAATTCAAAAAGGAAAATTATATTATCAAAATTAACAGTTTTTCTAAAATAATTATTTGTTATTCTGTTTTTTAAATAATCATACTTGTTATTTTTTAAATATATTATTTTTGAGTTTATAGTTTTTTTTTTTATTATTTTTTTTATTAAAATATTATTTTGAATAATGGAAATGTCATTTTTTTGTTGATTAGTTACTGACTTCAACTTTGATTTTATATAATTTTCCATTGTTAAATGTCTCTCTAAATGATCTGTGGATACATTGATGATTATCGAAAACTTCGATCTAAAATATTTGCTATAAGACAATTGATATGATGATGCTTCAACGATAAATATTGTATTAGGTCTTATATTTTTTTCTGCCAAAAGTGGATTGCCTATATTTCCTGTTAATCTCGCATCTATTCCATGATTTTTTAAAATATCATGTAAAAGCTTACATGTTGTAGTTTTTCCATTCGTCCCAGTGATCGTAATAGATATAATTCTAGGTTGAAATATATAAAAAATGTCAAATTCAGTTAAAATCTTTTCTTTATTCATTTTAAGATAATTTGATAAAGAACATTTTCTGGAATTTATGCCTGGACTAAGAACAATATAATCAAATAGATTTTTTTTTAAAACTGATTTTGATATATAAAATTTCTTGATATTTTTTTCTATTTGTATTGAATTATCGTCATACACAAAGCATTTATTTTTTTTTTTTAAATATTTAAGTGAGGATCTTCCAGATTTTCCAAGCCCATATATTAGTATTTTTTTTTGTGAAATTTCATTTGGTAATTTCATTATCTGAGTTTTAAAGTAGCTAAACCAATCATTGCAAGTATTATAGAAATTATCCAAAATCTAATTACAACAGTTGATTCTGGCCAACCTTTCTTTTCAAAATGATGATGTATTGGAGCCATTCTAAATATTCTTTTTCCAGTAAGTTTAAA
>MDTG01194533.1_pt1 | contig 16765 bp, 17 predicted proteins | sample 811421 | NCBI WGS metagenome assembly MDTG01 (sample SAMN05326645, study PRJNA326480) | marine metagenome | isolation source: seawater | place: Pacific Ocean: South East | collected 2011
AATAATAGAAAAACAATTTACTTTTTTATTTAAAGTTTTTCTAGCTATTGATACTATTCCTGATGAATCTATCCCCCCACTTAAAGAAAAAGCTACTGGTACATCTGATTGCAATCTTGATTTAACACTTTTAATTAAAATATCTTTTGTATTTTCTAAAATTTCATTATAATTTTTGTACTTTTTTTGATTAGTTTTTGGCTTCCAATAACAATACTTATTAATACTTAAATCATTTTTAACTAATATATTATATCCAGGTTCTAACGAAAATATTTTTTTATAAAAAGTCTCATTATTCTTTAATAAAGATTTGTATCCATTGAATAGATAATCATTAATTTTCTTTCTATTTACATAAAAATTTTCCTTCGAGAGTGAATGTAAAAATTTTATTTCTGATCCAAATACAAATCTATTGTTACTATGAAAATAATATAAAGGCTTTTCACCAAATATATCTCTGGATAAAAACATTTGTTTTTTTTTATAATCCCAAATACAGAAAGACCACATTCCATCAAACTGTTTTACACAATCTTCACCATATTCAATATAGGACTTAAGTAATACCTCCGTATCTGAGTTAGTTTTAAATTTATAATTCTTTTTTATTAAATTATTTTTAATTTCTTTAAAATTATAAATTTCTCCGTTAAAAATTAATTTATATAATCCTTCTTCAAATGGCTGATTAGACCTTTTGTCTATATCAATTATACTTAATCTAGAGTGAAGTAATCCAATTTGAAATTCATTTACTTTGCCAAGAAAATAATTCTGATTATCTGGACCTCTATTTTTCATTAAAAAAAGGGTTTTTTTTATATTTGATAATTCAATTTTTTTTTTTGAAATAAAGCCAGAAATTCCACACATTTATTTAATATATTCCTTTTTAATAAGCATATCTTTATTTAAATTTTTTTTTGTTTTTTTTTTAAGAAAAAGATTTGGATTACTCAATTTAGAATATTTTGATGGTCTCAAAAAATTCACATTTTCCAAACTCAAAATTTCACCTCTATTAATTTTTGTTGATGCAAAAGGTTGTCTCCTGTTGAATTTTATCATTCCAAATTCCTCTATGGATAAATCTTTTTTAAATCCACGAGTCATTTCTTCAACTCTTCTAATACCTTGGGATAAAGCTTTTAATTCATCAAAATCTGAAGATAATTTGTGGTCTCTAAATTTTGAAAAATTTTTACTTAACGTAAAATGTTTTTCTACAATTTTAGCTCCCAATACTGTTGCTGCCAAAGAAGCTTCTATTCCAATAGTGTGGTCCGAATATCCAATGGTAATATTCTTATTTTTCTCTTTTAATTTTGAAATTGATAATAAATTGGCATTAGAATATTTTACGGGATAAGAAGTAACACAGTGCAAAAAAGCTAAATTTCTTTCAATATATTTAGCGCCGTATTTTTTTTTAATTTTCTTTATTAATAAATTTTTATTATTAAAATTTAACAGTCCTAGAGAAATAATAATTTTTTTTTTTGATGAAATACATTTTTCTATTAGTGGAAAAAAATTATTATCTCCTGAAGAAATTTTTATTATATCACAATGCTTCATTAAAAAATCTGCGCTATTTAAGTCAAAAGGTGTAGATATAAATAATAATTTATTTTTTTTTGCGATTCTTTTTAATTTTATGAATTCTTCATCACTTAGTCTAAATTTATTTAAAATTTTTATTCTTTTTTTATTATCTTTGTGTGAATAAAGTTCTGGAATAAATGTTTGAAATTTTACAGCATCAACTTTTGCTTTGGCTGCAAGCAATATCATTTTTTTTGCGTTTAAAAATGAACCTTCATGATTATTTCCAATTTCAGCAATAATTAGAGATTTTGCTCTATTAAATTTAACTGTCATTTTATTTTTCAAAAACAGTTGAAAAGAAATTTTTATACCATTTAATATACTCTATATATCCTTCTTCTAACTTATATGTAGGTCTGTAATTTAAAAATTCTTTAGATTTCTTATTACTTAAAGTTCCTCTTAAAGGCATTAGTAATTCCCTTGGTTTGTTTATAACTTTAATATTTGGAAATTCTTTTTTTAAAATTTCAATTAATTCTTTTATAGTCCTTGAATTACCAAAAGTAATATTGAAGATTTGATTTATAGCTTTTTTATTTTCACAACAGAGTTTAATTCCTTCTACAAGATCTTTGATATATGTAAAATCTAATTTTTCATCACCATTGCCATTGATTGTAATATTAAAATCTAGTAAAGCATTTTCTATAAAGATTTGACCCACTCTTCTACTTACACATCTTTCTCCATAAAGCGCTGACGGTCTTATAATTGTAAATGGTAAACCAAAAACTTGATTATAAGACTTAATCATAAGTTCTCCTGCAAGTTTTAAATTCCCATAAATGCCAATTGGATTACAATGTTCGTCTTCATCAACTTCTTCTTTCTTAAAATCTCCGTAAACCATGCTAGATGACATGTAAATAAGATGAGTATTATGATCTTTTGCAAAATCTAAAGTATTCTCCAATGTTCTTAAACTATGATCAAAGGTACTATGAGGATCTTTATTTGATTTATTTGCATGCGATACTGCTGCAAGATGCACTATTATATCTGGTTTAATATTACCAAAAATTTTACACATTGCATGATAATCTCTTGCATCTTGTAATATAAATTCAATTTTTTTTTCTTTGATTAAATCAAGTCTACTATTTAAAATTGAAGAATATAGAGTTTTATTAACAAAATTATCTTGATCTTGAGAGTACAAGTTATTCACGGTTAAAGAGTCAATGATAACTACATCATGATTATCTGATAATTCTAAAGCCAAATTATGTCCTATAAATCCACAACCGCCAACAAGTACAATTTTTTTTCTCATTTTTTTTTAAAAAATAAATTTAGGTTTTGTATTATATAATCCAAACTTTTTAAATCTAATTTTGGATAAACTGGTAAAGATATATTTGTTTCTCCATAATTCTCTGAGTTTGAAAGACTTTCAGGTTTATAAAAATATTTTTTTTTATAAAATGACATAAGGTGAAGTGGTGTTAAATAATGAATACTGAAACCAATTTTTTTAATTTTTAAATATTTTATAAGTTTATTTCTCGTAGTATTATTTTTACAAAAAACCTGAAACACAAAATATGAGCATTGTTTATTGTAAGGCATAATTTTTAATTCTTTAATTTTTGATAATTCACTGTGATATTTTTTAGCTATAATTTGTCTTTTTTTTAAATAACTATTATATTTTTTTAATTGAAAATAGCCCAAGCACGCTTGGAAGTCGGTCATTCTATAATTAAATCCAAGAAACTTTACGTCATAAGCTCCTAGTTTTTTTCTTTTATTTATATCTTTGTCTATTCCAAAAGCTTTTAAAGTTTTTATTTTTTTGAAGATATTTTTATTATTAGTTATAACCATCCCTCCTTCACCAGTAGTTATTTGTTTTGTTGGATAAAATGAAAAACAACCGGCTACTCCATAATTACCCATGTGTTTATTCTTAATCTTTGTACCCAATGCATGAGCACAATCCTCAATTAATAAAATATTATTTTTTTTACAAATCTTAACTATTGTATCCATATCACAAGGATAACCAGCCATATGCACAACAATTATTGCTTTGGTTTTTTTAGTTATCTTTTTTTTTAAATCGTTAATAGAAATATTTCCGGTTAATTGCTCAACATCAGAAAAAATAACTTTTGCTCCAGTATATTCAACAGCATGTGCTGTAGCTGTGTGAGTTTGAGACGGAACGATAACTTCATCTCCCTTTTGAAGACCAATTGATAAACATGTTAGATGTAAACCAGCTGTACAACTGGAAACAGCAACAGCATATTTACAACGCGTGAATTTTTTAAACTGTTGTTCAAATAAATTTGTAAACTTGCCATGAGTTAACCACCCACTTTTTAAAATATTTACAACTTTTTGAGTGTCCTTTTTTTCAATATTTGGCTTTGAAAACTTTACTTTCATTTTATACAAATTTTAGTTTTTTTTGTAGTTTATAGCTAACTTTTATTTTTTTATATTTAAATCTACAATCAATAATTAAATTTGAATTTCTGAGAATAAAATCATAATCATAACAATCATGATCAGTAACTAAAACTACTGATGAAACATTTCTAAGTAATTTTTTTGTTAATTTTTTTGATCTTAAATTAAATTTAAAATCTCTAGTTGGTTTTAATTCTTTTATAAATGGATCATTGTAAAAAAATTTAATTTTATTTTTTTTCAAATAATTCATTATTTTTAATGTTGGTGACTCTCTTAAGTCATCAATATTTTTTTTATATGCCAAACCCAATAAAAGTATTGATTTTTTTTTTGATTTAATTTTGTTTAACTCGTTTTTAACAGTACTATTAATTCTTAAAATATTATCAGAATTAATTTTTTCTGATAGTTTTATAAAATCTAAACTAACACCAATTTTTTTTGCTTTCCAACTTAGATAAATAGGATCAATAGGTATACAATGACCTCCAACACCAGGCCCTGGGTAAAATGGCATAAAGCCATATGGTTTTGTAGATGCAATTCTAATTGCATCAATTAAATTTATTTTCATAGCAAAAGAAATTTTTTTCATTTCATTTATAAATGCAATATTAACACTTCTAAAAGTATTTTCTAAAATTTTAGAAAATTCTGCAGACACTATGTTTTCAGCGACTACTAACTTCTTAAAAATTTTTTTATATAATAGGATAATTAATTTTGAACATTTTTCTGTTTTCCCTGATACAATTTTTGGTATTTTTTCAATAATATTTTCATTTACACCTGGATCAATTCTTTCTGGAGAATAAGAAACAAAAAAATTTTTACCGCAAATAAATTTTTTTTTATTCAAATAATCAATTATTATTTCTTGGGTTGTACCAGGGTATGAGGTGGACTCTAAAATTATAAATTTATTTAAAAAAAAACTTTGAAAATCTCTTAACAAAATTTTTAATATAAGTTAAGTCTGGTTTTTTATTTTTTAGTGGCGTTGGTAAGGTAATAATTATGATATCAGCATACTTTAAAATATCTAACTTATAATCAAAAATTGCGTTCTTTTTTAATCTTTTAAAATTTAAATTTGTCTTTAAAAGATATTTTTTTTTATTTTTTAAAAAATTAATTTTTTTTTTGTCTATATCGTAACCAATTACTTTGAAGCCTTTTTTTTCAATTAAAGACAATAATGGTAAACCAACATAACCTAGACCAACCACTCCAATTATTGCTTTTTTAGTTTGTATCTTATTTTTTAAATCTAGAAAGGTATTATATTTTTTATTAACGAACATTCTAATAGCTTAAATTAATTTTTTATAAAAATTTATGAATGATCCTTTTAGTTATAATCAATTAAATTGTCTACTTTTTTGATTCAATGCAAATTAAACAATAAATTAAAAAATTTTAAATTTTAGATCCCAGCTCTTAAACCAATCATTATTTGAATTTTTTTTCCAAATTTCATTGTTTCTATGTTTGTCTATTATTTCTCTAAATTTTTTTTCAGTTAAACCTAAATAACTTATTACTTCGCTAATATTTTGTGATGGAAATTCTCCGTCATACTTCTTGACATAATCTATTCCTTTTTCTCTGGTCAATCTATCATTTTGTACAAATCTAGAAACATCCCTAACTGATCTTCCAAAACCAAATTTTATGAATTGCATATAATAATACAGATCATCAATTTTATCATCCAAACTATCAAAGTTTGTAAATGTTCCACACGTTCTTCCAGACTCATTTACTTTAAAATCACTTAACTTATTTTTAACGTAATCATAATTGTCAGCCATACTCCATTTAAAAAAATAACTAAAATAATATGATGTAATATTTGCAGATTTTATTTCTGATTGTTTTGGAAGAACATACGGATATAAATCATTTAAACTTATATCATCATTTACCCAATTCTCAGAGTAATCTCCAATTTGATGCTCTACTACTTCTTCGTAGTCTCTTATTTTATTACTGTTTTTATGTAAAGTTAATCCACCATATTCACTTTCTCCATGCTCTGCATAAAAAAGAAATGGGATTTTATAATTAATAGCAACTTTAAGAGGAATAACATTTACCCCTGCATCCCACGCAACTTTTGGATTACCCCTTTCTTCAAAAAATCTTTTCGCTAATTTTTTTGATACATTTTGATTAGGTCTAAACATTAAGCTATCAAAACCTCTGTTAATCAAAATTTCTCTATTAAATTGACCTATCTTATTCAAAATTAGAGGAGAGAATGTGACAAGTAAAGGATTCAATCCAAATTCTTCTTTGAGTTTTAACGCAATTGAAGTGGAATCTTTTCCTCCAGACCAGGGAACAATACAATCATATTCATTATTATTTTTTTTTGAAAAGTTTTTAATTTTATTAATTATTTTGTTAAACTCTTTTTTTCTATCCTCCCAGTCTATTTTTTTTTTATTTAATGAATTCAAACATGCATTACATATTCCTTCTTCATTAAACACTACTCTAGGTCTTGTGTTTGGAGTTACGCAAGTTTTACATATCTTAATCATCGTATCTAACATTTATTTTTTTTGATTTTAAATATTTTTTTAATGAAATTAAACTTGGTTCGGTAAAATGATATATATTTTGTGTACATACACCAGAAATTTTTTTCATTTTAAATACATCATAAAAGTGACTCCAATTTCCTGCACCACCTTGAATAATTATTGGTAAATCTAAATGTTTGATTAAGGGTTTAATCAACTTTAAATCAAATCCCATCAAGCTTCCATCATTATCAATGTTATTAATCAAAATTTCTCCAACACCAAGAGATAAAATTTTTTTAATATACTTTTCCACTGAGTCATCTATAATTTTTTTTCCATTGTCGATATAAATATAATAATTTTTACTATTTTTTTTGAAATCTATAGAATGAATTATTGATGAGCTGCCATAAATTTCAACTAAATTTTTAGTTAAATCAGGATTATAATAGGATGACGAGTTTATTATTATTTTTTCAACACCTAAATCAAAGACTTTTTTAGCTTTTTCTAAAGAATTAATCCCTCCACCTACTGATATGGGCACGTGACAATTTTTAATATAAAATTTAATTATATTAGCAAAATCATCTGAAATATTTTTTTCTTTTTCTGAAACATCAATCAAAATTATTTCATCAGCATTCCATAAATCAATAAAATTTTTAGTATATCTATAATCAGGTCTAAATTTTTTTGTTCTAAACAAAACACCATTTAAAAAAGTTAACGATATAATGATTCTTTTCTTTAACATTTTAAATTTTAAAAAAATTTTCAAATAATCTTAATCCATAAAGCTGACTTTTTTCTGGATGAAACTGAACGCCAATGATATTTTTACTTTCAACGGCACAAATTAATTCACTATGATTTTTTGTTGTTGCTAAAATATCACTTTTCTCTACATTTATAGGTGAAAATGAATGAGTAAAATAAAAATTTTTTTTATCTCCTATATTTATAAAAAACTTACTTTTTTTTTTTAAATTACATTCATTCCATCCAACGTGTGGCACCAGGGAATTTTTATTTATCTTTTTTATATCTATAACTTGACCTTTTAAAAAACCAAAACCTTTATGCTCACCAAACTCATCAGAAGACTCGAAAAGAGCGTGAAAGCCTAAACAAATACCTAAAATTGGAATTCCTGATTTAACATTTTCATGAATTGCTTTGTTCATATTGTTTTTTTTTATATTTTTTGAAAAAGATTTAAATGAACCAATTCCTGGTAATATAATTTTTGAAATATTTTTAAAGTCTTTTTCTGACTCACAAATCTTATATTTTTTTGAATACTTTATCAGCACCGAAACAATGGATTGTAAGTTAGCTGTGCCTGTATGGACGATTCCTATCATTTAATAATATATTTTTATTTCTGATTTTTTTTTCAATGATAAATCAGCTGCAAAACAAATTTTCATTAAATTGATTTGATCTTTCCATGATGGAGAATATGTCCCTCTTTTTTTTTTAATCAAAAAATCTAGAAAATTTTGTATTAATTTTTTTCTTCCATTTTTATCTGGATATTTAAAATTCAAATTTTTAACATTTAAATTTTTATCTATAATCTTTTGTCCACTCAAATTAGATATTATAGTTTTATTTTTTTCAAAAATCTTTATCTCATGAAAATGTGGATGTTTACATGTTGCGTTTGATGTGATTTTTAAAATCTTTCCATCTTTATAAGTAAATAAATGTGTAACTACAGAATTTTTTTTAAATGATGATTTTTTAGTATGTAAATTATTACCTTTTGAAAAAACATGAGTTGGTTTATCTTCCAAAAGATAATTTACTATATCTATCATATGTATAGAGGCACCTAATGTTAAAGAATAATTTATAACTTTTGATCTCCAGCCGAATAATTTTTTTGCTCTTCCCCACCAATAATCTGCCTCAATATAATTAACTTCATTTTTTTTTATTTTATTTTTTATTTTTTTAAAAAAATCTACTTCTCTTAAAACTAAATTGCTCAAAATTTTAACTTTATATTTCTTAACTAGTTTTATTATAATATTTAATTCATCTGGTGATAAAACCATAGGTTTTTCAACTATTATATTTTTCTTTTTTTTTATAAACCATTTTAATTGATCAAAATGATCATCATCATAACTAGCTATCGAAATAAGATTCACATCTGGAGCTACATCAAGAATATTTTTATAGTCTTTTACGTACTTTATTTTGATATATTTTTTTTTTAACTTTAAGATTTTATTGTAATTTTTTTCACAAAATACTTTAACTTTTATATTTTTATATCCATTAATAGCTTCATAATGTTTTAGCCCTACACCAGTCCCAATTATTGCTGCATTAATCATTTCTATATTATTTTTTTTAAATATTTTAGATCTGTTCTAGTATCTAGGCATAAGTTTTTACTTTTAAAAGTAAATTTTTTAGTGATCAAAAAATTTTTAATTTTAAATTTTTTATAATTTTTATAAAAAAAATTTGTTACATGTTCTTTCTGATTTTTATTCATATAAATAATATTTTTTTCAAGTAATTTTGTTTTAATTATCTCTACAGATTGCCCTTTTGGAAAAGTCCTAGGAAATATATTAGTTATTATATCCTTATTAGAATATTTTTTTTTTAATAATATGCATTTATCTATTACTTTATAGTCTATCGCTGGACTATCTGCACAAATTCTTAAAAAAAATTTTTCTTTTTCTTTTTTTGCTACCTTTAACAATCTCATTGCAACATTATTTAAACTACCTCTGAAGAAATTAATTTTTTTTTTTTTTAAAAATTTGACTAATTCATCATCACTTTTATTTTTGGATGTTGCTACAATTATTTTTTTAATTTTTTTTGATTTTTTTACTCTATCGAAAACATGTTCTATAGTAGTTTTATTATTTATTTTAGACAAAACTTTTTTTCTAAATCTTTTTGAACTTAATCTTGCTTGAATTAATGCTAACAATTTAATTGTATAATTTTGTGTTTAATTTAATTATATAATATTCTTTTTTTGATTTCAATTATTAATCTGGATCAAAAATATCAAATTCTTCCTCTGTGAGTTTTGATTGTTCTTTTCTATCTAAAAAAAAATTATTTATAACTAAATAGTCAATCTCTGATCTCATAAAGCATCTAAATGCATCTTTAGCATTTAGAACAGGAGGTTCTCCTCTTGTGTTGAATGATGTGTTTATTAACATGGGACAACCCTCTAATCTAAAAAAATCTTCTAAGACTTTGCCTAATAGTAAATTGCTGTTTTTTGAAATTGTTTGTAATCTCGCACTCCAATCATTATGAATTAAAGCCTTTTTAACATTCATAAAATTTTCTTTACTAATTTCTATATCATTTAATTTCAATTGAGAATTTTCATCTCTAAACTCATTTTTTAAAAAAAAGACAAACGACATAAATTCAGAATTAGTAGGATTTATAAATAATTTTTCCAAGTTTTCTCTAGATATAATAGGAGCAAAAGGTCTAAAATCTTCTCTCTGCTTAATTTTTAAATTTAAAGTATTTTTGATATTTTTTATCATTGGGTTTGCAATTATAGATCTTGCTCCTAATGCTCTCGGCCCCCACTCAGATTTACCCTCGCATATAGCAATTATCTTTCCATCAATTAATTTATTAGTGATTTTTTCAATAAGTTCATTTTTTGAAAATTGTCGGTGAGGACAGCCTCGATTAATAAAAAAATTTAAAGTTTCTTTATCTAATGTTGGGGGACCACAATATACATCAAAGTTATGATCTATTTTTTTATCTTGTTTTGATTTTTTATAATATAAACTAATTGCAGCGCCCATTGCACCCCCTGCATCTCCTGCCGCAGGCTGTATAAAAAAATTTTTATCTGGATATTTATTTCTAGCCTTACCTAAGGCGCTACAATTTAAAGCAACACCTCCAGCTAATGAAATATTCTTAGACTTGGTAATTTTTATTGTTTCTTCAATAATTTTATCTAAAGCTAATTCTAAAACATTTTGCACTGAAGCTGCTAGATCTTTATGAGATTGTTCTATAGGTTCATTTTCATTTCTAAATTTTACATTTAATAATTTTTCCATTTCATATTTATTTGTCATTTCATTTTTTAAATGAAAATTAAAATACAGTAGATTTAAATTATAAGAGCCATCCTGATTAATTTTCAAAATATTTTTTAATATAATTTCTTTATAGATAGGTTTTCCATATGGTGCTAAACCCATTAATTTATATTCACCTGTATTTACTTTAAATCCTAAATAATTAGTAAAAGCAGAATAAAATAATCCCAGTGAGTTTGGAAAATCAATAGATTTTAAAAGAGTTAATTTTTCATTATTTCCATGCCCAATAGTTGTCGTTGAATATTCTCCTACCCCATCTATTGTGATGACTGCTGAGTCTTTAAAAGGACTACAATAATATGTGGAAGCAGCATGAGAATAATGATGCTGAACATAATAAAGTTTTTCTTTTAATGAACTATTGCTACAATTAAAAATATCTTTTAAATTTGAAAGAAAGTCTCTTTCATTAAAAAAATTTTCACTTGCTGATAAAAAGCTATCTATTGACTTTGATCCAAAATTTAAAGAATTATCAACACATCTTTTTTGTTTTAAGAACCAATTATCATAGAATGCTATAGCATCTATTTTGTCCAAATCTAAACCAGAATGATCTAAGCAATATTTGATAGCATTTGTTGGAAAACTTTTATCATGTTTAACTCTACTAAATCTTTCCTCTTGAGTTGCTATAATTATCTTTCCATTTTGAAGCAAGCATGCAGCAGAGTCATGATAGTATGCAGAGATACCAATTATATTCATAAAAAATTTTTTGCAATATATTTTGAAATTAATTCACCAATTATTTTATTACCTTTTTCAAAATAGTGAGATTCATCATAAAAAATATCTTCACTTTTAGAAATTTTACTTATTTCTAAATCTGCATCTAAAAAAATTGATTTACTATCTTCAATTTCTTTTTTTGCTTTAGTTCTAAAATCATCATAATAATTCTTAAATTTGTTAATCCTTATATTGTTTAAATCTTCGTCTTGTCCAAAAAAATTATTTTGTCTTCTAAATGATGCCTCCTCATAAATTGAAAGAGATTTATTTGTATTAAATAATGTTGGCTGAGGAAGAAAAATAAATTTTTTTTTTTTAAATTCACATAATGAAATTATTTTCGATATTGTAGAAAAATATAATTCTAAGCCCTCTTCAAGTACGTCTGGAAAAGATACGTTATCTATAATTTTTGCTCTTTTTGCTCGAAAAAATTTTTCAGCACCTCTAAACGTTTTTATTGAAAGTTTTTCTGCTCTTCTAATTTCAAATTTTCTTTTTAAAGATTTAATTAACCTCTTAAAGAAATACATTGGTTTAGTTGAATTTTTATTAAATTCAAAGCCAGCTTCGTATATATCTTGTATATCTTGATATTCCCACATGCTTCCAATTGTAAAAGAGCTGAAATCATTAAATCCACTCATTAAGACAACAATATCAACATCATATTCATTTAATGTCTTGGTTATCAGTCTATCCTCAATGCCAATTCTAGAACATATAACCCCAAAATCTAACACATCTATATCAATACTATTTTTCTTGAAAAATTCATTTGCAAAAAAAGTTATTGTCTCATTATCTTTTGCCACTGGTATTCCGACAAGGCCAGATGGTCCAAAAATAGCAACTCTTTTATTTTTATTAACTTTTTTAAAAGTTTTTTCCCCTCCTCTAAAACCTTGTTTAGAAAAATTTAGAGTTTCAGATTTGTAAGGAGCGTTTGTATATCCTGCATAAGAATTAAATTGAAATCTTTCACCAAGATACCAATAATTTTCAAAATCTTTAATTTGTTTAATATAGCTCTCCTCCTTTTTTAAAATTATCTTTAAATCTTCTGATAAGTCAGGCATTTTTAATTTATTGGGTAATAGTTTTTTGAAACTCTTTTGTTTTTTTTATTTTTTTTGAATTTATTAGATTTTAAAAAACTTATAATTTGAAGAAAGACGATTAAAAATTTTTGTTTAATTTCAATCTTTTTTTTAATGTCAATATTCTTAATAATCATTTCTTCATTTTCTAAACTTCTCCAATTAATATTTCCATTTTTTTTTTTTATAAAAAACAAAACTAACTTGAAAAAATTTCTTAAAATTAAATTAATCATCTTTTTTTTGAATATAAAAATTTTCTAAATATAAACAATCTAAACCAGAAGAAAAAAAAGTTCTTATTGCGTCAATTGGTTTACATACAATGGGATCACCCTTTATATTAAAACTTGTATTTAATACAATTGGCACTTTAGTTATTTTTTCAAATTCTTTAATTAAATTATAAAATTTCTTATTTTGTTTTTTGCTTACCGTTTGTATTCTTCCGGTATCGTCTACATGAGCAACTCCAGGAATTATTTTAATTTTATTTTTTTTTATTAAAAAAATTTTTTCCATAAATGGTGTTTTGCTCGGATCTTTGAAATATTCTTTGGCTTTCTCTTCTAGAACAGCTGGTGCAAAAGGTCTAAATGACTCTCTATATTTAATCATTTGATTTATTTTATCCTTTACTTTTGAATCTCTTGGGTCAGCGAGAATACTTCTATTTCCTAAAGCTCTATCACCAAACTCAACTGCACCCTGATACCAGCCAATTATTTTACCATTTGAAATTTTTTTAGCCGCATGTGCTGTGATATTATTTATTTTCAAATAATTTAATTTAAGTAATTTTAGCTCTTTAATTATTTCTTTTTCTGAAGCTTTATAACCTAAGTAATTATTATTCATAATATATCTATTATTTAAATTTTTTACATTGTGATAACATATTGAGCTGCACCTATGCTAACTCCACTGTCATCAGGCACAGGTGGAATAAAGATATTTTTAAATCTTGTGTTTTTAACCACCTTACCATTTGCAAGCGAGTTGAGAGCACAACCACCTGATAAGACTAAATTTTTTGATTTATTTTTTTTATAAATTTGTTTTATTAAACTTAAGTAAATTTCTTCAAAACATTTTTGAACTGAAGCAGCCAAATCAAAGTAATTTTTGGTTAAGTTTTTATTGGGTTTATTAGATTTCAGTCCTAATAATTTTTCTAAATTCTCAGTAAATAACTTTGGTCTATGAAATTGATAATGATTAAAATATTTTAGATTAAGCTCAAATCCCTCTTTTAAAATAGTAAAAGTTTTTTTTAATTTTTTATAGTATTTCTTGTTATTACCATATGCGCTAGCTCCCATTAACTTCCACTCATCATTTTGAGGCTCAAACCCTAAAAACTCTGTGAAGGCTGAATAGAAAGAACCCAATGAATGTGGGTATTCTTGTTTCCATATTTGATTTATTTTGTTTTTGTTCCCTTTAGAAAAGGTAATGGTCTCTTTTTCACCAAAAGCATCTAGTGTTAAAATTGAAGAATCCTTAAAAGATGATAAATAATAATTAGCTGCATGACATAAATGATGTCTTACAAAGTAAATATGAATTTTTTTTCCTGAATTTAAACTAATTATTTGTTCAGAAATATCTCCAGCGTCTCCTGTAAATCTCATTAAGTTATTAATAATACTATAAAAATATTCACCTATAAATCTAGTTTTGCCTTCTGAAAGAGAGGAATTATAATTCTCTAAATTAATTGCTGGGTTCCAGCCGACTGCTATACAGTCTAGATCTTCTAAATCTATTTTGTATCTATTTATTATTTCTTGAATTCCTTTTTTTGGAAATTTTCTTGTTCTCTTTTCTCTACTTAATCTTTCTTCCTCAATGGCATATTTTATTTGACCATCAACTAACAAACAAGTTGATGTATTAAAACCACATGCATTTAATCCAAGAATTTTAATTTTACACCTCTGTATATTTTGAGAGTTTTATTTATACCTTTTAGGCAGTTTCACTTGGAAAAATTTCACCTTCATCATGAAATACCTCTGTTCTTCTTACACATTGATGACATACTTCATTATTTTTATAACATCCTTTTTTATGTAAATTTCTTAAATAACCCTCAAATTGAGAATCCCATGCATCTTTAATTGATTTTGTTTTCATATTACCTAAATTAAAATTATCAAACCCAGGTAAGTTTAGAGGAAAACAAGGATAGAAACCACCATCATATCTTAAAAACATTCTTAAATAAGGTTTATCACATCTAAACCCATCAATATCTGATTTTTCATTAAATTTTACTGCAGAGTTTGGTAAGTTCATGTCATAATTAATTACCTCTTGTAATGAGAAATAATCGGCATAATCTTTCCAATAGTTTGTGAAAGCTTTAACTTCATGCATATTAATATTCATTTTTACAAAGCTAACTCTTAAAAGCGGAAAAACAGAATTTCTTTTTGCCCTTATATTTAAAAAGTTATGAGTATTTCTAACTATATTTTCATAATTTGCGTCTTTTCCTTTTCTAACTTTTTTAAATGTTTCAGGTGTAGCTGCATCAAGAGATACCTCTAGCTTGGTAAGACCGGCATCAATTAATTTCTCTGACATCTCGGTATCTAGCAAAGAACCATTTGTTCCAATTCTTTGATCTATAACTCCTCTTCTCTCGGCATAATCTACTTTTTTAACAATATCAGGATGCATTAAAGGTTCGCATTGGACGCCGTGAGTTACTGCTGGCAATCCGTATTCGCTTCCTTCATCAATCGCTTTTTTATACACTTCAAAATCCATCATTCTATCACCAACTCTATTTTTTAAATCAGGATGTGCATGTCTTGCTGAGAACATGCAATGATGGCAGGCAAAATTACAATGATTTAAATTTTCAAAATCTAAAGTTAAAGGAAATTCAGGAACTTCCTGTAACTTCATTCCCTTTTTCCAGGCTTCTCTGTAGTCCCAATATCTTTGACCACCTTTTTTTGCGAGTAACTGATCAATATCTTTATGACTTAAAAGTTCAACTTGCTTACACTCCATTTGTGTTTGAAATTTTACGTCAAAATCAAGTTTATTTGAGGGAATGATATTTTTATCTTTTTCGTTATTTACAGGATTACGATCAGTCATTTATAAATAATTTTAAGTTTTAATTGTATACCTTAAAATATTGCAATAAGTCAAGGAAAATAAGGCTAATAACACTTGAAGTTTTTTTTTATTTTTATCTATACTTAATTACGTTAATCTTAAAGTTCATCTTAAAATGAAAAAAAATATATGTGATATTTGTAATTCAAAAAAATTTTCTAAAATAAATGTTTTAAAAAAATATAATGGCAACCAAGATATAAATGTATGTAAAAATTGTGGGTTTGTTTATGTGCCATTTAGAAGAAGCTTTGATGAAATAGCTAAAACTTGGTCTAATAATTTATATGGAAATACATATACCGCTAAAATTCCAGCGATAAAAGCACGACAAGTTTATTTAATTGACACATTAAATGATTGGTTTGGTCTAAAAAATAAAACAATTTGTGACATTGGGGCTGGAGAAGGTCAAATGCTAGAAATTGCTAGTAAAGAATATGGCGCAAAAGTATTTGGGGTAGAACCCTCAAAAAAAAATATTACTATCATGAAAAAAAACAAGATTGAATGTTTTGAAGGTACAATAGAAAATTTTTATAAATCAAAAAAATTTGAAAAGAAAAAATTTGATATTGTTACTATTGCGTGGACATTAGAAAACTGTGCATCTTGTTATAATCTTATTAATATAGCAAAAAAACTTTTAAAATCCAAAGGTAACCTTGTTGTTGCTACAGGAAGTAGAATTCTTGTTCCTTTTAAAAAACCCCTAAGTAAATATTTGAGTAAAGTTTTAGCAGATACACATTCTTTTAGATTTTCAAGAAATACACTTGGAAGATTATTAATGTTAAATGGATTGCAAATTTCCAATGAAAATAGATTTATCGATACAGATTATTTAATTTTATCGGGAAAGCCAACTCAAAAAAAATTAAAATTACCTAAAGATAAATATTTAGACGTAATTAATTTTTTTAATAGATGGCATAAAGAAGAAAAATATTTCAAATAAAATAATAAAAAATAAAACAAATAACTAATTAAAGTTTAAAAATTTTTTTCAGTGCATAAATCAAGCCAATTGAGCTATTAGTACTGGTCAGCTGCACGCATTACTGCGCTTCCACATCCAGCCTATCAA
>MDTG01387971.1_pt1 | contig 16764 bp, 16 predicted proteins | sample 811421 | NCBI WGS metagenome assembly MDTG01 (sample SAMN05326645, study PRJNA326480) | marine metagenome | isolation source: seawater | place: Pacific Ocean: South East | collected 2011
ACACGGCCCTCAACCGTGCCTGTCTACCAATTTCAGCACGACCGCTTATTATGCGGCAGAATAAGTGAATGACAATTATCTTTCAAGTTGATACATTTAAGTATGGAATTTAGCGCTGAGGTAAAAAAGGCAACAGACCCGATATATGAAAAAATTTCAAGGGCAGTGCCTGAAATTGAGTGGTCGACTCATGCACCTTTTATTTACGAAATTAATAGATTAAAAAAACAAAAAAACGCAGTTATTCTTGCTCACAACTACCAAACACCAGAAATTTACCACGGCGTTGCAGACTTTTCTGCAGATTCGCTTGCACTTGCAATTGAAGCTGCGAAGACAAAAGCTAATATAATTGTAATGTGTGGAGTTCATTTCATGGCAGAGACTGCAAAATTAATGAATCCAAATAAGAAAGTTTTGTTACCTGATATGAGCGCAGGATGCTCTTTATCTTCATCAATTACCGGTAAAGATGTTAGAAATTTGAAAAAAAAACATCCAGGGGTACCCGTGGTTTCGTATATAAATACCTCTGCAGACGTTAAAGCTGAAACTGATGTATGTTGCACATCTGCAAATGCGGTGAAAATAGTAGAATCTTTAAAAGTAAAAAAAGTAATTTTTTTACCTGATGATTTTTTAGCAAAATATGTTGCATCTCAAACTGACGTTGAGATTATTTCTTGGAAAGGAACTTGCGAAGTTCATGAACAGTTTAATGATCAAGAAATAAATGAGATTAGAAAACAAAATCCCGGAATTAAAATTATTGCACATCCTGAATGTCCTCCAGATGTTATAAGGGCAAGTGATTTTGCCGGATCAACTAGCGGTATGATTAAATATGTAAGAGATAATCAGCCCGAAAAAGTAATGATGGTAACAGAATGTTCTATGAGTGATAACGTTCAAATAGATAATCCTAAAGTTCAATTTATTAGACCTTGTAATCTATGTCCTCATATGAAAAAAATCACACTTCCTAAAATTTTAGATTGTCTAAAAAATGAGACTAATGAAATTTTAATGAGTGATGAAAAAATTGAAAAAGCAAAAAAATCTGTTTTAAGAATGGCTGAAATTGGTCGTTAGATCAGTGCAAAAATTAAATCAAAAATATATTAATTCTGTTGTAAGACAAGCGCTTAAGGAAGATTTATATCCAAAAGGAGATATTACTACTAATCTAATTAATTTTAGAAATAAAATTATTAAAGCAAAAATAATATCTGGACAAGATGGGATAGTATCAGGATTAGACTTTAGTAAAGCTTCATTTAAACTTATAGGAAAAGAAACAGTTTTTAAGGCTAAAATAAAAGATGGAAAACAAATAAAAAAAAACAGAGTAATTGCAGAAATAAAAGCTAAAATAAAAACTATTTTAACAGCTGAAAGAACAGCTCTAAATTTCCTTAACCATGCATCTGGAATATCAACGCTAACAAATCAGTTTGTCAAAAAAGTTGGAAAAAAAACTAAAATTTGTTGCACTCGAAAAACAACTCCTAATCTTAGATTGTTAGAAAAATATGCAGTAAAAATGGGTGGAGGATATAACCATAGATACAACCTTAGCGATGAGTTCTTAATAAAAGATAATCATATAGCTATTTCAGACATAAAAAAAATAGTTTCTTCGACTAACAAAAATAAAAAGATAACCGTTGAGGTTGATAATTTGCTGCAGTTTAAAAAAATAAAAGGACAAAAATTTAATACAGTTTTATTTGATAATATGAAAATTAAAAATTTAAAAATAGGTGTTCAACTTGCAAAAAAATATTATGAAACAGAAGCTTCTGGAAATGTAAATCTTAAAAATATAAAATTAATTGCTTCAACTGGTGTAGATAGAATTTCTATTGGAAGTATCACACATAGTGCTCCAGCTTTTGACTCAAAGTTAGAAATTAAATATTAAAAAATTATATTTTTTTTTTCAATATTTCTGCTTGTGCTGCTGCAAGTCTTGCTACAGGTACTCTGTATGGTGAACAAGAAACATAATTCAATCCTGTTTTAGAGCAAAAATGTATACTTTTTGGATCCCCTCCATGCTCACCGCAAATACCTAATTTTATTTTTTTGTTTTGTTTTCTACCTTTATTAGTAGCTATTATAATTAAATCCTCTACTCCATCATCTATTGATACAAATGGATCTATATCAAAAATTTTATTCTCTATATAATCATTTAAAAATTTTCCACTATCATCTCTACTAATTCCAAATGTTGTTTGAGTTAAATCATTTGTTCCAAAACTAAAGAAATCAGCATGTTTTGCTATATCCTTTGCTTTTAGTGCGGCTCTAGGTAATTCAATCATTGTTCCAACTAAATAATTAATTTTAACATTATTTTCATTCTGGACTTGGTTTGCAACTCTAATTACTAAATTTCTCATTATTTCAATCTCTGCTTCAGTGGAAACAAGAGGTATCATTATTTCAGGTATAATTGAATTGTATTTTTTTTTTTTACACTCAACTAAAGCCTCAAAAATTGCCTTACACTGCATCTCATAAATTTCTGGAAAAGAAATTCCAAGTCTACAACCTCTATGACCTAACATTGGATTATGCTCATGAAGTTCACCTATTCTAGATTTGACATCATTAACTGATAAACCTGTTACCTCAGCAACATCTGTAATTTCTTTTTCATTTTTTGGTAAAAATTCATGGAGAGGTGGGTCTAATAACCTAACTGTAACTGGAAGACCATTCATTATTTTAAAGATTTCAATAAAATCATTTTTTTGATGGGGTAAAAGTTTTTCTAAAGCTCTAGATCTATCATTAAGTGTTTTTGAGAGAATCATTTCTCTAACTAATAAGATTCTATCTTCATCAAAAAACATATGCTCTGTTCTACATAAGCCTATTCCTTCAGCTCCAAAAGCTCTAGCAGTTTTTGTATCTAAAGGGGTTTCAGCATTTGCTCTTACTTTTAATTTTCTATAATTGTCTGCCCACTTCATAATTTTTGAAAAATCACCTGAAATTTCTGGTTTAGTTGTTTCTACCTCTCCAAAAATAATTCTACCTGTTGATCCATCAATAGTTATAACTTCTCCTTCTTTAACTTCTTGCTTGGCAGTCTTAAAAATTTTTCTTTCATAATCTATTTCAATTTCACTCGATCCTGAAACACAAGGGCGACCCATGCCTCTGGCAACAACTGCAGCATGACTAGTCATTCCTCCTCTTGATGTGAGAATTCCTTTTGCAGCATGCATTCCATGAATATCTTCGGGTGAAGTTTCTATTCTTACTAAAATTGCATTTTGCATCATACTGTTTAATCTTTCTGCTTCCTCAGAGGAAAAAACTACTTTACCACTTGCGGCCCCTGGTGATGCTGGTAAACCTCTAGCTATTACATCAATATTACTTTTTTCGTCTAAAGTTGGATGAAGCAAAGTATCTAATGAACTAGGGTCAATTTTTAAAATAGCCTCTTTTTTTGAAATTAATTTTTCTTGAAACATATCAACAGCAATTTTAACTGCTGATTTAGACGTTCTCTTTCCTGATCTTGTTTGTAACATCCAAAGTTTTTTGTTCTCAACTGTAAACTCAACGTCCTGCATATCTTTGAAATATTTTTCTAAAGTTTGAAGAATTTTTTTTAATTTGTTAAAGATATCTGGCATAGACTCTTCTAGAGATAATTCATTGACATTTGATTTTAATCTAGCTTTTTTTGTTATATAATGAGGAGTTCTTGTACCAGCAACTACATCTTCTCCTTGAGCATTAATTAAATATTCGCCATAAATTTCGTTTTTACCGTCAGCAGGGTTTCTCGTAAAAACAACTCCAGTTGCACAGTCCTCACCCATATTTCCAAAAACCATTGATTGAACATTTACTGCTGTACCCCAATCAGATGGTATATGATTTATTTTTCTGTATACTTTTGCTCTATGACTTTCCCAAGATAAAAATACCGCACTTATAGCACCATATAACTGATCGAATACATTCTGAGGAAAATCTTTATTTGTTTTGTCTCTTACAATATTTTTGAAATCACTAATTAAGGCATCCCAATCTTTTGCATCTAAATCAGTATCTAACAAAACACCTTTTGTTAATTTGTAGTTTTCAATTAATTCTTCAAAATTATAGCTATCAATATTTAGAACAACACTACTATACATTTGTATAAATCTTCTATAGCTATCCTTTGCAAATCGGTTATTTGAAGTTTTTTTTGCAAGAGCTAAAACTGTTTTATCATTTAATCCAAGATTTAAAATTGTATCCATCATACCTGGCATTGAAACTCTTGCGCCAGATCTAACGGAAACTAATAAAGGATTTTTTAAATCACCAAATTTTTTACCAGACTCTTTTTCTATGTTTTGTAGTTCAGTATTTATGTCTTTTAAAATTTTCTTATTTAATTTTTTTTTGTTTTTGTAAAAAAGTTCACAAACTTTTGTTGAAATTGTAAATCCTGGAGGAACTGGAAATCCCATTTTCCCCATCAAAGCAAGATTTGCACCTTTGCCTCCCAAAAAATTCACAGGATTATTTATTTTGTTTAAATGTTTAGATTTAAAATTAAAAACTAATTTATTCACTATGTACTTTCAATTTTCGAAAAATTTATATAATTTTCGAAAGTTTTACATAACATTTGAAGAAGTTCCAAACGATTTTTTCGAATTGTTAAATCCACATCATTTACAATAATATTATCAAAGAATTCGAATACTGGTTTTTTGGCAGAGGCAAGATACTTCAACGTTTCATCATAATCTTCGTCATCATCTCTACTAATATTTAAAAAATACTTTTTTAATTCTTTTATTTTTTTATAAAGATTTTTTTCATATTCGCTTTTAAATATACCTGGATCCGTTGTGTCAGAAAGCTCTGTTTCTTGTGTTTTAATTTCATTCTCTAAAATATTAATAGTTCTTTTGTAACTTGATATAACATCCTTTCCTAAATCCATATTAATTATTTTGTTTATTGCAAAAGATTTTTTGTAAATCTTATTAATATTATCTAAACCAAAACTATTTAAACCTGAATTTATAATATCAACCCTAATTTTTTTTTCTTTCATATAATATCTTAATCTCTCAAACAAAAACTCTGTTAACTCTTGTAAAACTTCTTTTTTTTCAAATTCAAATTCTTGTTCTTGATAAAAAAGTAAGGAATAATCAATTAAATCTTTAATTTTAAATTCTTTATTATTTTCTATTATTAGTCTTATTATTCCTAATGCGGCTCTTCTTAACGCAAAAGGATCTTTTGAACTTGTGGGTTTTAAATTTATTCCAAAAAATCCAACTAAAGTATCTAACTTATCAGTTAAAGATAAAGCCAAACTGAACGGTTTTTTGGGAATTTTACTTTCAAGTCCATTTGGTAAATAATGATCTCTTACAGCAAAGACTACATCTTTTTCAAAACCTTGTTCTTGAGCAAAATATCCTCCCATTATTCCTTGAAGCTCAGGAAATTCTCCAACTAAATCTGAGGTTAAATCAACTTTACAAATAGAGCTTGATAATTCCATTTTATCTTTACTAATCAATAATTGGTCTGAAATGATAGCACCAAGTTTTCTCATTCTTTGAATTTTATCAAAGTAAGAACCTAGCCCCTTAAAATAATTTATATTTTTTAATTTTGATATTTGTTTAACTAAATTTTGTGATTTATTTTTGTTCCAAAAAAATTCTGCATCATTCAGTCTTGCCTCAACGACCCGTTCATTACCCAATTTTATAAGTCCTTTTTTATCATTATTGTTTGCAACAACTAAAAACTCATTAGATATATTATTTTTATTATCAAAAGTTGGAAAATATTTTTGATGATGCTGCATGGTGATAATTAGTATTTCTTTTGGTATTTCTAAAAACCTCTTATCAAACTTACATGATAAAATTTCAGGTTTTTCAACTAGATCTGTAACCTCTTGTAAAAGCTTTTCATCAATTTCCAATTTTAAATTTTTTTTGTTTGATTGTTTTAGTAGCTCTTTTTCTATGTAATCTTTTCTTACATTATGATCAATAATTACGCCATTTTTTTTAAAATAATTTGAATAGCTTTTAAAATTCTTAAAAACTCTTTTTTTATCTTCAAACTCTTTGTCTAAAAATGTAAAGTTAGAACTTTCGATATGATAAAACTTAAATTCTAAAGTTTTATTTTTAAATGTTGCTAATATAGACTTTAAAGGTCTAGCCCAATTTAAATCATAATTTGCCCATTTCATTGATTTTTTCCACTTAATATTTTTTAAAACGAGAGGAATATTTTCCCTTAAAAAATCATAAGTTTGAAACTTTTCCTCTGGTTTATTATAAAAATAAAACTCGCCTTTTTCAGTCTGTCTTTTAAAAACTTTTTCCTTAATAATATTATTTGACCTTAAAAATCCTTCTATTGCAGTATCGGGTGCTTTTGTGCTTGGACCTTTTACTTCAACTTTTTTTTCTATAATTTGATTTGGTAATCCTTCAAATAAAATAATAAGTCTATTCGGAACTGAATAAGAGGCACCACTTTTAAAAGAAATATTTCGGTCTTGAAATAATTTTATAAAATTTTCTAAAAGAGTTTTTCTTGCAGACTTTTGTAAACTAGATGGAATTTCTTCACTAAAAAGCTCTAAAAAAAATTCTGACATTATTCTATTTGAGTGCTTAACCAGATTTCGGCAACACCTTTTGTTATATCTCTTATTCTTGCAATATATTCAGCTCTTTGTGCAACACTAATAACTCCTCTTGCATCAAGTATATTAAAAACATGACTAGCCTTTAAACATTGATCGTATGCCGGTAATGAAATTTTTTTTTCTGTTAAAGATTTAGCCTCTTGCTCTAACATTTCAAAAATTTTTAACAGATTATCAGTATTTGCATATTCAAAATTGTATGATGAAAATTCTTTTTCAGCTTGATGAAATACATCTTTATATTTAATACCTTGATCATTCCATTGTAAATCAAAAACATTTTTTTTTTGTTGAGTAAACATACAAATTCTCTCAAGACCATATGTAAGTTCGACTGATACTGGTTTACATTCATATCCTGCCATTTGTTGAAAATATGTAAATTGAGTAATTTCCATTCCATCACACCAAACTTCCCATCCTAGTCCAGCTGCGCCAAGTGTTGGGCTTTCCCAATCATCCTCTACAAATCTTATATCATGATCTTTATAATTTATTCCTATAGTCTTAAGACTATTTAAGTAAAGTTTTTTAATATTTTTTGGTGATGGTTTAATTATGACTTGAAATTGATAATAATGCTGAAGTCGATTAGGATTATTTCCATACCTACCATCAGTTGGTCTTCTTGAGGGTTGAACGTAAGCTGCCTTCCAATGTTTTGGGCCTAAAGATCTGAGTGTAGTTGCGGGATGAAAAGTACCAGCACCAACCTCTATGTCATAAGGCTGTAAAATTACACAATCATTTTTGCTCCAATATTTTTGAAGATTTAAAATTGTATCTTGAAAAGATTGAAACCTAGGTTTTTTTTTACTTTTTTTTTTAGAAACCATATCTTTGCCAGATAGATCTTTCTTCAATAATACTTATTACTTGTTCTGCATTACTTTCAGAAGAAAATCTTTTTGCAATCCAACCTTTTTCTTTTTGAAATTTTTTAATTACTACATCTTCACCAAATTTTTCTTTCAAAATTTGATCAGCATTTCCAATACCATCAATTAATCCTAGTTCTAATGATTTCCTTCCTGACCAAAATTCTCCCGAAAATAATTCTATGCCTTTATCTTTTTGTAATTTTGAAGATCTACTTTTTTCCACGACATCAATAAAATCTTTATGAAGATCTAATTGAATATTTTTTAATCTCTCTATATCCTCCTGTTTTTCCTCCATAAAAGGGTCTAAGGTACTTTTGTTTTTTCCTGCGGTATATACACGTCTTTGTACTCCAATTTTTTGGATTAAATCTTTAAAACCAAATGAAGAATAAATAACACCGATAGAACCGACAATAGAACTTTGATTTGCATAGATTTCATCCCCCGCACATGCTATCAAATAACCACCTGAGGCAGCTACATCTTCCATAAAAATAATTACTTTTTTTTTATTTTTTTTTGCTTGGCTTCTTATAAAATCATGAATTAAGTGAGATTGAACTGGTGATCCACCTGGTGAATTAATAGATATCGCAACAGCAAGGGATTTTTTGATAGAGAAAGCTTTTTTAATAATCTCTTCTTGTCCAGCAAAATCAATTCCTTGTTTAAACTTACCTACGTTTCCAATAACTCCACTTAATTTTATATGTGGAACAATTTTTTTTTTTTTTAAAAAAGAAAACATAAATAATGCTTATAAAATTTTTAATTTAATATAAAGTCTCCTTATAGTTGAAGTTTAAGGTGCGTCAATTGATAAGTATAATATTGCGTTAATTATACTAGTTTAACCACATGGGAACAGTTGTTCAGTTAAAAAATCGAATAAATAATTCATATTCTGAACTAAAAAATTCAGTTGAAGAAAAATTAGTATTGGTCGAAGAGAAAATTAAATCTAAATTATCCAGTAAAGTAGATTTAGTAGATGAAATGACAAACTACCATTTAAGAACGGGTGGAAAAAGACTAAGGGCACTTTTAACATTAGGAGCTGCAAAAATTTGTAACTATTCTAAAGGTAGTAGAGATATAAATTTAGCAGCTTGTGTAGAATTAATACATGCTGCAACACTTATGCATGATGATGTAATTGATAATAGCGAAATAAGAAGAGGTAAAAAAACTTTAAATAGTATTTGGGGAAATCAATCATCAATCTTAGTTGGTGATTACTTATTGAGTAGATGTTTCGAAATGATGGTTGAAGATGGAAACCTAGAAATATTAAAACTTCTATCTTCTACATCTGCTGAAATTTCACAAGGTGAAGTTTTGCAGCTACAACACAAAGGTGAAATTGATATGCTTGAAGAAACTTACTTGAGGATAATCTCTGCAAAAACAGCATCTCTTTTCGCTGCAGCAACAAAAGTTGGTTCTATTTTAGCCAACAAAGAAAACAAAACTAAAGATGCTTTAGAATTTTATGGTAAAAATCTAGGGCTTACTTTTCAAATAGCTGATGATACATTAGATTATAATTCAGAGCTTAAATTTTTTGGAAAAAAAAATAGGTAATGATTTTTATGAAGGAAAAGTTACTTTGCCAATAATACTTCTGTACCAAAAAGCAAATATTGATGAAAAAAATAAATTAAAACAATTGTTTGAAAAAAAATATAGAAATGATGATGAATTAAAAACAGTTTTACTAATGATAAAAAAATATAATATAATCTCAGATTGTTATGCAAAAGCAAAATATTTTATAAACCTAGCGTCGAATTCTTTAATTATTTTTGATGAATCCAAGGAAAAAGAAATACTTAAAAATCTAACTTCATTTAGCTTAGAAAGATCATATTAAGGACTCAAAAGTTTTTTGTTCCATTTTTTTTTATCATTTTTGCTATAACAAAGCCTTTCATGTATTCTATCTTTTCCATCTAACCAGAATTCGATTTCAACAGGATCTAAAATCCATCCTGACCAATGTTTGGGTCTAGGAAGATTTTTTTCATTTGAATATTTTTTTTTTAATTCTTTAATTGAATTAATTAGTTCATCTCTCGATTTTAAAATACTGCTTTGATTTGACGCCCATGCCCCTATCTTGCTTCCGTACGATCTACTATTATAATATTTGTCAGCATCAAACTCTGAAACATTTGATAATTTTCCTGTGACTCTTACTTGCCTCAATAGCGATTTCCAATGAAAGCACATAGATGCATTAGGGTTAAATTTTATATCACTGCTTTTTTTGCTATTTAAATTTGTGTAAAAAGTAAATCCTTTTTGGCTAAAATCTTTGAGCAATACCATTCTAACTGATGGAATCGCATTTTTCCCAGAAGTCGCTAAAGCTAGAGCATTTGGATCGTTAATTTCAGTTTTTTTTGCTTCGTTAAACCATTCTTTAAATAAATCTATTGGATTATCTAAATCCTTGAAGCATAAATCTAAACCTAATGAATTTTTTTGATTCATAATTTCAACAAAATAACTTATATAATATTAATAATGTCATTTAATACTTTTGGAAAGATATTTCGTTTTACCACTTGGGGCGAATCTCACGGACCCGCAATAGGATGTGTGGTAGATGGTTGCCCTCCAAACATAAAAATATCTGAAAAAGACATACAAATTGAATTAAACAAGAGAAAACCAGGTCAATCAAAATTCACAACTCAACGAAAAGAAGACGATAAAGTTAATATTTTATCAGGTGTGTTTGAAGGTAAAACAACAGGTACACCAATTTCAATGATAATTTACAACAAGGATATGAAGTCAAGAGATTATGAGACGATAAAAAATAAATTTAGACCCGGTCATGCTGACTACACGTATTTTAAAAAATATGGAATAAGAGATTTTAGAGGAGGTGGAAGACAATCGGCAAGAGAAACTGCTTCAAGAGTTGCAGCAGGCGCAATTGCAAAAAAAGTCTTAGAAAACAAATTAGGGAAAAAATATAAAGTGGTTGGTGCAGTAACTCAGTTAGGAATTCTTGGTTGTGATAGCAGCAAGTGGGATGAAAAATTTATTTCTAAAAATCCTTTTTTCTGCCCTGATAAATCAATTATCAAAATTTGGGAAAAATATTTATTAGATATAAGAAAATCCGGTAGTTCATGCGGTGCAATTATTGAAGTAAGAGCAAAAGGAGTTCCAATTGGATTGGGAGCTCCAATTTACTCAAAATTAGATATGGATCTAGCAGCAGCCATGATGAGTATCAATGCAGTAAAAGGTGTAAATATTGGATCTGGTATGAATTCTGCTCAACTGACTGGTGAGCAAAACTCTGACGAGATATCTCAAAAAGGAAAAAAAACTAACTTTAAATCAAATAACGCAGGTGGAATTCTTGGTGGAATTTCCTCCGGTCAAGATATAATTGTATCTTTTGGTGTTAAGCCAACATCATCGATTCTTTCATCAAGAAAAACTATCGATAAATTTGGAAAGAATACATCGATTTCAGTAAGAGGAAGGCATGATCCCTGCGTTGGTATAAGAGCTGTGCCAATAGGAGAATCTATGATGCATTGTGTATTACTAGATCACTATTTAATGAATATTGCACAAAACAAAAGTTAATTTGATTTTTTAACTATTACTTTAGAATTTAATGTATCGAGTATTTTTGTCTCAATACTTAAAGCATCTAAACCTGCAGATTTATACATCAACTCAGGTTTATCATGATCTATAAATCTATCTGGTAAGATCATTGATCTAAATTTTAGATTATTATCAATTAAATTTTTATCAAATAAATATTGAGAAACATGTGATCCAAACCCTCCAATCGAACCTTCTTCAATTGAAATTATTATTTCATGATCTGTTGCTATTTGCCAAATTGTGCTTTCATCTAATGGTTTAGCAAAACGGGCATCAAATAAAGTTATACTAATACCTTTTTTTTTTAAATTTTCAGATGCTATTAAACATTCATTTAATCTTGCACCAAAGTTTAAAATTGCTATTTTTTTTCCCTCTTTAATAATTCTTCCTTTACCAACTTCCAATTTCTCATTAATTTTTGGTAATTCAACTCCAAGTCCATTTCCTCTAGGATATCTGAAAGCTGAAGGTCTATCATTAATATCTACTGAAGTATTTATCATTTTAACTAGTTCTGACTCATCGCTAGCTGCCATCACAATAAAATTAGGTAAAGTTGAAAGATATGTAATATCAAAAGATCCTGCATGAGTTGGTCCATCAGCTCCTACTAATCCAGCTCTATCTATTGCAAACCTTACGGGTAAACTTTGAATAGCTACATCATGTACAACTTGATCATAAGCTCTTTGTAAAAAAGTTGAATAGATTGCAGCAAATGGTTTATAACCCTCTGTCGCTAATCCTGCTGCAAAAGTTACGGCATGTTGCTCAGCAATACCTACATCAAACATTCTTGAGGGAAATTTTTTTCCAAAAATATCCATTCCAGTCCCTGATGGCATTGCTGCAGTTATTCCTATAATTTTACTGTCTTTTTCAGCATGTTTAACAAGAGTATTTGCAAAGATTTTTGTATATGACGGAATATTTGATTGAGATTTTTCTTGAACCCCTGTCTTTACATTAAATTTAGTAACACCATGATATTTATCCTCTGATTTTTCAGCAAATTCATATCCTTTTCCCTTTTCAGTCTTTACATGTATCATAATTGGACCTTCATAATTAATTTCTTTGGCATTTTTTAAAACAGAAATTAAGGATTCCATGTCATGTCCATCTATAGGTCCAAGGTAATAAAACCCTAGTGAATTAAATAATGTACCCCCAGTTACTGCTGATCTTAAAAAATCCTCAGCTTTACCAGCTTTTTTGCTAAATCTTTTTGAAAATGAAGATATAATTAATTTTATTGTTTCTCTAAAACTGAAGTAAATTTTTCCTGAAAAAAGTTTTGCTAAGTAAGATCTAAGCGCTCCTACAGGTTTAGCAATAGACATATCGTTATCATTTAAAATAACAATCATTTTTGTTTTACTGCTACCTGCGTTATTCATTGCTTCATAAGCCATCCCAGCGCTCATAGCACCGTCACCAATTACTGCAATTACATCATTTGATTTATTTGAGAGTTTATTTGCTACAGCTACTCCTAGAGATGAGGAAATTGAAGTAGAACTATGTGCTGCACCAAAAGTATCATATTCACTTTCTGTACGCTTTGTAAACCCTGACAAACCTCCTCCTTTTCTTAAAGTTCTAATTTTATCTTTTCTTCCAGTTAGTATTTTGTGTGGATAAGTTTGATGACCAACATCCCAAATCAATTTATCATTTGGCGTATTAAAAACATAATGAAGAGCGACAGTTAATTCTACAACTCCTAAACCTGCTCCTAAATGTCCTCCAGTAACGGATACTGCATCGATCATCTCAGTTCTCACTTCTTCAGCTAAAGTTTTTAACTCCGACTTAGAGAGCTTTCTAACATCTGATGGAAAATTTATATTGTCTAAAATTTTGTAATTTTTATTCATTGTGATCTTTTTAAAATAAAGTTTATAGTATTTTTTAAATCATTAGCTTTTTTTCCGTAGCTATTTATTTTTTTAAATATATTTTTTTTAATTTTATTTCCATATTTAATAGTATTTTCATAACCCAGTAAACTAATTAAGGTTGCTTTTCCTTTTTTAATATCTTTTTTTGTTTTTTTTCCTGCTTTTTTAGTATTACCTTTATAATCAATAATATCATCAGCAATTTGAAATAACAGACCTATCTCTGATCCTAATTTATCAAAACTATTTAAATGAATAGTTTTTTTTGAAATTAGTATGGGAGCGACACAACAAAAACTGAATAATTTTCCTGTTTTATTTATCTGCATATCAATAATTTTTTTTATTGGAATTTTTTTATGTTCAAAATTTAAATCTGAATATTGTCCTCCAGCTATACCTGAATGTCCCGAAGTTTTCGATATTAAATTTATTAAGTTTATTTTTATTTTTTCACTAACCTTGAAATTTCTGCTACTTAAAATTTCAAAAGCTATTGTTAAAAGGGAATTTCCCGCAAGAATAGCAGTGGACTCCCCAAATTTTTTATGCGTTGTAAGCTTTCCTCTTCTTAGATTATCATTGTCCATACATGGCAGATCATCATGAATTAAAGAATATGCATGTATACATTCTACAGCTGCAGCAAGATATATTAAGTTTCTATATTTAATATTAAAAATTTTACCAATATCGACAATTAATTTAGATCTAATTTTTTTTCCTCCTGGAAGAAGTCCATATCTCATAGGGTTTATTAAGTCAGTTTTCTTTTGACTAGATAAAAATTTTGAAAGAAATAAATTCGTATCCTTTGCTATCTTATTAAGTTTTTTTTTCATTTTTTTTTAAAATCATATTAATTTTATTTCGTGTATCATTAGATATTTCTCTTGATGTATTTTTAAATTTTTTTTCAATTAAGTTATTTAATTTTATAAGTTTCTGGTAACTATCTATAGATGCTTCAAGGTCTTTATTATTTTCAAGTTTTTCTATTATATAATTGGCTAAATCTGTAAGCTCATTAAGAGATTTGTTTTTAATATCATCTAGTAAATTTTTATCTTTCATATAATAGTTGGTATTAATACATGAAAAACAATCTTTCAATTATTAAAAAAGCCAAAAATCTTTTAAATAAAGATGAGTGTGTTGCTATACCTACAGAGACTGTATATGGATTAGCTGGAAATGCCTATTCTGATAAAGCAACTTTAAAAATTTTCAAACTAAAAAAAAGAACAAAAAAAAACCCTCTGATTGTTCATTATAATAGTCTACAGATGCTTAAAAATGATTGTTTTATAAATATTGAATTTAGTAAAATTTATAAAAAGTTTTGTCCTGGGCCTATAACTTTTATATTAAAATTAAAAAAAGATAGTAAGATTTCGAAAAATGTTACAAATAACAAAAAAACACTAGCTGTTAGATTCCCTAAACATCCTATCACAAATAAACTTTTAAAATTATTAAAATACCCACTTGCAGCTCCGAGTGCAAATATTTCTACAAAAGTCAGTCCAGTTTCAAAAGATGATGTTAAAGATGAATTTGGAAAAAAAGTTAAATTAATAATTAATGGTGGAAGATCAAAAATTGGTCTGGAGTCTACAATAATAAATCTGGTTAGTAAAAAAAAAATATTGAGACTTGGTGGAATGGAAAGATCAAAAATTAATAGATATTTTAAAAAGAATATTAAATACTCTTCTTCAAATAAAAATATTACCGTACCTGGTCAATCAAGTTTGCATTACTCGCCAGGAATTCCAATAAAATTGAATGCGACAAAAGCAAAAGCAAATGAGGCATTTATTCTAGTTAAAAAAAGAAAAAAAACCCTTAAGAATTATTTTTATCTTAGTAAAACAAAAAATCTTAAGCAAGCAGGTAGAAATTTGTATAAAACTTTGAGATTAATTAAAAAAAAAAATTATAAAAAAATATGTGTAGAAAAAATACCAAATATTGGATTTGGTGAAGTGATTAATGATAGATTGGAGAGAGCATCTATAAAATAATGCAAAATTCAATAAAAGTTGTAAATTTAAAAAAATCATATGGCTCTAAAGAAGCAGTTAAAAATTTAAATTTTGAAATAAATGAAAATGAAATTATTGGCTTACTAGGTCCCAACGGATCAGGAAAAACTACCACTATTGGAATGATATTGGGGTTATTAAAACCTTCAAGTGGAGATGTATTCATTAATGGATTAAGAGTTGAAGATAATAGAATTAAAATTTTACAAAAAATTAATTTTATTTCTCCATATATCGAATTACCCAAAAAACTAACAGTTAAACAAAATTTAATTGTATATGGCAAACTTTATGCTGTAAAAAATTTAAATGAAACTATAGATTTTTTAGCAAGTAAATTAAGGTTAGAAGATTTGCTGAATAGAATAACTGGAGAATTATCTTCAGGGCAAAAAAATAGGATAAGTCTAGCCAAAGCAATAATTAACCGTCCAAGTGTTTTATTACTAGATGAGCCTACTGCATCACTTGATCCTGAAATAGGTGATTTTGTTAGAACTTTTTTAGAAAATTATAAAAAAGAGAATAAAGTATCTATTTTATTAGCTTCACATAATATGGATGAGGTTACTAGGTTATGCTCATCTGTAATGATGATGAAACATGGTTCAATTATAGATAAGGGTAAACCAAATGATTTAATAAAAAAACATGGTAGACAAAACTTAGAAGAAGTTTTTTTAAAACTTATAAGGAATTAAAATGAATTTTGTTAGAATGTACGGATTATTTTTAAGACACTTTTTTTTAATTACTAGATCTTTTCCTAGAATTTTAGATTTAATTTATTGGCCTACTATTCAAATAACTTTATGGGGATTTATATCAATTTTTTTTTCAACTTATAGTTCTTATTACAATAACACAGTAGGTGTAATACTATCATGCGCAATTCTTTACGATTTTTTATTTAGAACAAGTATTGGGTTTAATATGCTATTTTTGGAGGAAATATGGAGCAGAAATTTTACAAATTTATTTATTACACCTATTAAAAAAAGTGAAATTTTAATTTCATTAATATTTACAGCTTTAATTAGATCGCTTATTGGTTTAGTACCGGCAATTCTTTTAACTTCACCACTTTTTGGAATATCATTATTTGATCTTGGTTTAAGTTTATTTTTTTTATTTTTAAGTCTTTATATGTTTGGAATAACTCTTGGTATACTCGTAACATCAGGACTGTTAAGGTTTGGCCCTTCTTTTGAAAATATTGCTTGGTCAACTATGTTTTTATTAGCTCCATTCGGGTGTATTTATTATCCAGTAGAAATATTACCTGAAATTTTTCAGAAAATTGCACATTTACTCCCTCTTGTTTACATATTTGAGGAAGCTAGAAATATTTTAATTGAGGGAACAGTAAATATAGAAAGCATTTTAAATGCTTTTTATTTGAATATAATTTATCTTTTTATTTCAATTTCTTTATTTTACTATTCTTTTAATAAAGCTCGTAAAAAAGGCACTTTAATAAATATAGGCGAATAAATGGTGCGCCTGCTAGGAGTCGAACCCAGAACCTCCTGATCCGAAGTCAGGCGCTCTATCCAGTTGAGCTA
>MDTG01403536.1_pt1 | contig 16763 bp, 18 predicted proteins | sample 811421 | NCBI WGS metagenome assembly MDTG01 (sample SAMN05326645, study PRJNA326480) | marine metagenome | isolation source: seawater | place: Pacific Ocean: South East | collected 2011
CTTATGATCATAGAATAATTGATGGGAAAGAGTCAGTTTCATTTTTAAAGATGATTAAAGAAAATTTAGAGGAACCAAGAAGATTATTTTTAGATATTTAAATGTCAGATAAATTTCAAGCTGTTGTAATTGGTGGTGGACCTGGTGGATATGTTTGTGCAATTAGGCTTGCACAACTTGGTTTTAAAACTGCATGTATTGAAGAAAGAGGTTCTCTTGGTGGCACATGTTTAAATGTGGGCTGCATACCTTCAAAAAGTTTATTAAATTTATCTGATGAGTTTCATAAAGTTCAGAATTTATCTAACAAAGGTATTGAAGTCGGAGAGGTAAAATTAAATTTACCAAAAATGATGAAAAGCAAAGATAAGGCAGTTACAGTATTAACTAAGGGTGTAGAGTTTTTATTTAAAAAAAATAAGATTACTTATTTTAAAGGATCAGGAAGTTTTAAAACTAAAAATGAAATTTTAATAAAAGATGATAAGAATAAAGAAACTTTAATTCAAGCTGATAAAGTAATTATTGCCACTGGATCTGTTCCAGTTTCAATACCAGGTATAGTTTTTGACGAAAAATTGATAGTTTCTTCTACTGGAGTATTGAAATTAGAAAAAGTTCCAAAAAAAATGATTGTCGTAGGAGGGGGTTATATTGGATTAGAAATGGGCTCTGTTTGGTCAAGGCTTGGTTCAGAAGTACATGTTTTAGAATTTTTAGACCACATAACTCCTGGTATGGATAAAGAAATATCAAATGAATTTATGAAAATTTTAAAAAAACAAGGAATTAATTTTCATATGCAGCACAAAGTTGAAAATATAAAAAAAAGTAAATCAGGAGTGATTATTTCAACTAAAGATCAAAATGGAAATAAAAAAAATTTTGAATGTGATGTTGTATTAATTTCTGTTGGAAGAAAACCAAATACAGAGGGGTTGAATCTTGAAAAAATTGGAGTCGAGTTGGATAATAAAAAAAGAATTAAAACTGATAAAGGCTTCAAAACAAACCATGATAACATATACGCTATTGGTGACGTTATAGTTGGGCCTATGCTCGCGCATAAAGCTGAGGATGAGGGAATAGCTGTTGCAGAGAATATTGCTGGTCAATCAGGACACGTTAATTATGATACTATTCCTGGTGTAATTTATACTACACCAGAAGTTGCATCTATTGGAAAAACTGAGGAGCAATTAAAAGATCAAAATATAAAATATAAAATAGGAAAGTTTTCGTTTTTAGCCAATTCAAGAGCTAAAGCTATAGATGAAGCCGAAGGTTTTGTTAAAATCTTGGCTGACGAAAAGACTGATAAAGTGCTCGGAGCACATTTAATTGGTCCACATGCGGGAGAGTTAATTGCTGAAATAGGTGTAGCTATGGAATTCGGTGCTAGTTCTGAGGATATTGCAAGAACCTGTCATGCTCATCCAACTTTTTCAGAGGCAGTAAAAGAAGCAGCATTATCTGTAGATAAAAGAGCGATACACTCCTAAAAAATTTTCATATTATTAAAATATGAAGTATCCGATTCTTTTACCGAATATATTTAATCATCCATTTACATATGAGAGTAATCTCAAATTGAGGATTGGAGATTTTGTTGAGGTTCCATTTGGAAAATCTAAAATTATAGGAGTTGTATGGAATGAGCTTGAGAAGACTAATAATAAAGATTTTAAAATTAAAGAAATAAATAAAAAATTAAAAATTCCTAAATTAAAAAAAAAAACAATAGATTTTTTAAATTGGTTTGCTGAATATAATATCGTTCCAAAAGGCATGGCTTTAAAACTTGTTTTATTAAGTGGCAGACCCGTTGAAGCATTTGATGACACCTTGTATAAAGACTTCAAATTGTACAATAAAGAAAATGTAGCCCAGCTCACTAAAGAGCAGATCATTTCGTTAAAAGAAATAGATTATTCAAATCAAAAATTTAACGTCCACGTTTTACAGGGTACAACTGGATCAGGTAAAACTATTGTTTATTTTGAGGCTTTAAAAAAAATTTTACAAAAAGGATTTCAAGGATTGATAATGTTACCTGAGATTGGTTTAACAAGCCAATTTGAAAAAAAATTTATTGAATTTTTTGGCTTCAAACCTGCAATATGGCACTCAGGTGTTACAAAAAAAAAACAAAGAAATTATTTGGAGTGGAATTATTAACGAGAAAATAAAAGTAGTTATAGGGGCGAGATCATCGTTATTTTTACCTTTTAAAAAATTAGGATTGATTATAGTTGATGAAGAACATGACCAATCATATAAACAAGATGAAGGAGTGATTTATAATGCTAGAGACATGGCAATATCTAGAGCTTCTTTTGAAAACATACCTGTTAATCTGATAACTGCTGTGCCATCAATCGAAACATATGAAAATGTTAAAAAAGGGAAGTATAAAATTTCTGAGCTAAAAAAAAGATATAAAAATGCCTCATTCCCTGATTATAAAATAATCAATTTGAATGATAAAAAATTGGAAAATCAATCGTGGTTATCAAAAGAAATAATTGAAAAGGTAAATCTACATTTAAAAAAAAAAGATCAGGTTTTATTTTTTTTAAATCGAAGGGGATTTTCACCAAATGTTTTATGTAAAAAATGTTTTAATAGTTTTGTATGTCCTAATTGTTCAATAAATTTAGTTTATCATAAAAATAAGAATAATTTACTATGTCATTATTGTGGATTTAAAACTTTTTTAAAAAGAAATTGTGTAAAAGGAGAAAGTTGTGAATTTGTATTTAGTGGACCTGGTGTCGAAAGAATTTCTGAGGAAGTAAAAAAAAACTTTCCATCAAAGAAAATTGAAATTTTTTCAAGTGATACGATGAACAAAAAAAATTCTAAAGATAAGTTAGAAAAGATAATTAATAATGAAATTGATATATTAGTAGGCACACAACTTATTTCAAAAGGTTTTCATTTTCCAAGCTTGAACTGTATTGTGGTAGTTGACATTGATTTATCATCTCAAGGCCATGATTTAAGGAGCGCCGAAAAGAATTTACAATTGTACCACCAGCTTTCTGGTAGAGCGGGTCGTACTGGTCAACCTTCAACAGTTTATTTCCAAACTTATAATTTTAATACAAAACAAATTTTAGATATTACAAATGAAAATCCTGGTATTTTCTTAAAAAAGGAAATAGAAATAAGAAGAAAAAATAATCTTCCTCCTTTTCAAAGATTTATATCTTTAATTTTAACGAGTGAAGATGAAAAAAAATTGGAGAAAGAGGCCATAAAATTTAAAAAATTTTTAGAGAAAAAAATAAATGGAAAAATTTTAGGTCCAGTTAGCGCTCCTATATTCAGATTAAAGAGAAAATATCGAGTAAGACTTTTAATAAGAGGGCCGAAAACCCTTAAATTACAAAACTCATTAGCATTATTAATTCCAAAATATAAATTTTTGCCAGGAATAAAACTGTCAGTTGATGTTGATCCAATAAGCTTTAATTAAAGCCCAAAAAAAACTGTTTTTAGTCAATGTGTTACTTGAAGACTATTAGGGCATATGTTAATTAAAGCGTGATTTAAATAATTAATCACAGACATTATAAAGGTAATAAATTGAGTAAAAATAAAGGATTTTCTGATACTTCCGCTAATAGATACTCTTTAGCTTTGTACGAATTAGCTGAGGAATCAAACTTGCTTATTCAAGTTGAAAATAATTCCGCAGCTTTTTTAAGCTTGTTATCAAATAATATAGATTTTTGTAATTTAGTAAAAGATCCTACAATAAATCGTGATGTTATGACAAAAATTATAAATTCTATTGTTGAAAAATCAAAATTGGAGACTTTGTTTAAAAATTTTCTCACTTTTTTAATTTTAAAAAGAAGATTCTTTTTCGTTAATCAAATTTTAAAAAGTTTTATGGATATTTGCTCAAAGAAAAGAGGTGAATTAGTAACAACAATTAAATCTGCTAAAAAATTAACCCAAGAAGAAGTTGCTAAAATTACAGAAGAATTATCTAAAAACTTTAAGTCGAAAATAAAATTAAACTATAATCATGATCAAAGTTTAATAGGAGGTTTAGTTGTGCAGGTAGGAAGTACGATGATTGATACCTCCATAAAAACTAAATTACAAAAAATAGAACATAAAATGATAGAGGCATAAAATGGAAATAAACCCTTCAGAAGTAACAAAAATCTTAAAAGAACAAATCAAAAATTTTGGAGATAAAACAGAAATCTCTGAAGTTGGTCAAGTTTTGTCGGTAGGTGATGGAATTGCAAGAATTTATGGTTTAGATAATGTTCAAGCTGGTGAGATGGTTGAATTTTCAGATGGATCTAAGGGTATGGCTTTAAATTTGGAAAGTGAAAATGTTGGAGTTGTGATTTTTGGTGATGATAGAAATATTAAAGAAGGTGATGTGGTTAAAAGAACAGGTAGTATTGTTGATACGCCAGTTGGAAAAGAATTATTAGGAAGAGTAGTTGATGGGTTGGGTAATCCTATAGATGGAAAGGGTGCACTTAATAAAGAAGTTAAAAAAAGTCGAGTTGAAGTAAAAGCTCCAGGAATAATTCCAAGGCAGTCTGTAAGTGAGCCAATGCAAACAGGTCTTAAATCGATTGACAGTTTAGTTCCAATAGGTAGGGGTCAACGAGAATTAATCATTGGTGACAGACAAACAGGAAAAACAGCAGTAGCTGTCGATGCAATAATAAATCAGAAAAAAATAAATGAAACAGGTGATGAAAAACAAAAGCTATATTGTATATACGTCGCAATTGGTCAAAAAAGATCAACAGTCAGACAAATTCAAAAAACATTGGAAGAGGCTGGAGCAATGGAATATACTACCATTGTTGCTGCAACAGCCTCAGATTCAGCTCCATTACAATTTTTAGCGCCTTACACAGGATGCACTATGGGAGAATATTTTAGAGATAATGGAATGCATGCATTGATTATTTACGATGATTTGTCAAAACAAGCTGTAGCTTATAGACAGATGTCACTTATTTTAAGAAGACCTCCAGGAAGGGAAGCATACCCAGGAGATGTTTTTTATCTTCATAGTAGATTATTAGAGAGAGCAGCAAAATTAAGCGATGAACACGGTGGTGGCTCTTTAACAGCACTTCCAATTATTGAAACTCAAGGAGGTGATGTGTCTGCTTATATACCGACAAATGTAATTTCAATTACAGACGGACAAATATTTTTAGAAACTGAATTGTTTAATCAAGGTATAAGACCAGCAATAAATGTAGGTTTATCAGTTTCTAGAGTAGGGTCTGCAGCCCAAACAAAGGCAATGAAAAAAGTGTCAGGTTCAATGAAACTTGAATTAGCTCAATACAGAGAAATGGCAGCTTTTGCTCAATTTGGCTCAGACTTAGACGCTTCTACACAACAACTTTTGAATAGAGGTTCGAAGCTAACTGAGCTTTTAAAACAAAAACAGTATTCCCCCATGACAGTTGCAGAGCAGGTAATTTCAGTTTTTTGTGGAGTTAAGGGCTATTTAGATGATATTGATTTGAAGGATATTGCCGATTTTGAAAACAAGATTATTGAAAAATGCAAATCTGATAAACCAGAAATTATAGATTCTATTTTAAGCTCAGGAAAACTCGAAGAAGATTCTGAAAAAGGTTTGATAGAATTAATTACTAGTTTAAAAAAAACATTTAAATCGTAATTTTTTATGGCAAGTTTAGACGATCTTAAAAAAAGAATAACCAGTGTAAAATCTACACAAAAAATTACTAAAGCAATGAAGATGGTAGCTGCTGCAAAATTAAAAAGAGCTCAAGACTCTGCTGAGAAAGGAAGACCGTATTCTGAGAAAATGAATAATGTAATATTAAATCTATCTGAAGGAGTATCAGATAAAGAAAATGCACCTAAATTATTAACTGGAACAGGAAAAGAACAAACACATCTGTGTGTAGTTTTGACCTCTGATCGAGGATTGTGCGGCGGGGTTAATGCAAATATAATTAAAAAGGCAAAAAGTTATTTTGCCAAATTATCAAACGAACGAAAAGAATTAAAGATTATCACTGTAGGATCTAAGGGAAATGACCAATTAAAAAGATTATATGGTGATAGAATAATTGAAAATTTATCTTTTAAAAATTCAAAAAACGCAAATTATTTCGATGCAGAAAAAGTTGGAAAGTTAATAATAGAAAAATTTGAAAATGAGGAATTTGATGTTTGTGTAATTTTTTATAATCAATTTAAAAATGTAATAACTCAAATTCCCCAAGCTCAACAAATTATTCCATTAAATGTAGAAGAAGATAAAAAAAAAGAAAATAATGTAAATTACGAATTTGAGCCAGACGAAGATGAAATTTTGAGAAATTTATTACCTAAAAATATTTCTACACAAATATTTAAAGCAATGTTAGAGAATTCAGCTAGTGAACAGGGTGCAAGAATGAGTGCTATGGATAATGCAACCCGAAACGCAGGTGAAATGGTTGAAAAACTTACTATTGAGTATAATAGAAGTCGTCAAGCAGCAATAACTAAAGAATTAATTGAAATTATATCAGGAGCAGAAAGTTTATAATTATGAGCAAAGGGATAATCACACAAGTAATTGGAGCAGTAGTTGATGTAAAATTTGATGGAGAATTACCAGAAATATTAACAGCTTTGGAATGTAAAAATAGTGGTAATAGACTTGTTTTAGAGGTTGCGCAACATTTAGGAGAGTCAACTGCCAGAACAATTGCGATGGATGCAACTGAGGGACTTAAAAGAGGTGATGAGGTAATTAATACCAAAGCCCCAATAAAAGTTCCAGTTGGACCTGAGACTTTAGGAAGAATAATAAATGTTATAGGTGAACCTATTGATGAAAAAGGAGTAGTTAAAACAAAAGATAGTTGGCCTATTCATAGGACTGCCCCTGAATTTAATGACCAATCAACAGAAACAGAAATTCTTGTAACAGGTATTAAAGTAATCGACTTATTAGCTCCTTATGCGAAAGGTGGTAAAATTGGTCTGTTTGGTGGAGCTGGAGTAGGTAAAACAGTTTTAATCATGGAATTAATCAATAACGTTGCAAAAGCGCATGGTGGATTTTCAGTTTTTGCAGGAGTGGGTGAAAGAACTAGAGAAGGAAATGATCTTTATCATGAAATGATGGAGTCAGGTGTAATTAAACCTGATGGCCCAGGATCTAAAGCTGCACTAGTTTACGGTCAAATGAATGAACCTCCAGGAGCAAGAGCTAGGGTTGCTCTCACAGGACTGACTGTTGCTGAATATTTCAGAGATCAAGAGGGACAGGATGTTCTTTTTTTCGTAGATAATATTTTTAGATTTACTCAAGCAGGTTCAGAAGTATCTGCATTACTTGGAAGAATACCTTCAGCAGTTGGATATCAACCAACATTGGCAACTGACATGGGAAATTTACAAGAGAGAATTACAACAACTAATAAGGGATCGATAACATCAGTACAAGCAATTTATGTGCCTGCAGATGATTTAACTGATCCAGCTCCCGCAACTTCGTTTGCTCACTTAGATGCAACAACCGTACTTTCTAGACAAATAGCTGAAATTGGTATCTATCCAGCAGTAGACCCCCTAGATTCTACTTCAAGGATTCTTGATCCACGAATAGTTGGTGATGAACATTATAGAGTTGCTCGTGAGGTTCAAAAGATTCTTCAGACTTATAAATCACTACAGGATATTATTGCTATCTTGGGTATGGATGAGTTATCAGAAGAGGATAAATTAGTTGTTGCTAGAGCTAGAAAAATTCAAAGATTTTTATCTCAACCATTTTTTGTTGCCGAGGTGTTTACAGGTTCACCAGGAAAACTTGTTGATTTAGAATCAACAATTAAGGGGTTTGATGCAATTTGTAAAGGTGAGTATGATCATCTTCCAGAGGCTGCATTTTATATGGTTGGTACAATTGAAGAGGCAATAGAAAAAGCGGAAAAAATTGCGAAAGATGCAGCAGCTTAATGAACGAAGAATTTAAGATAGAGATTGTTAACCCAGAAAAATCTTTTTTATCAATGGAAGATGTTACTGAGGTAGTGGTGCCAGCATTCGAAGGTGAGATGGGAATACTTAAAGACCATATTTCAATAATATCTTTTTTAAAACCTGGTATAATTTCAATTTTTGCGAAATCTGGGAATGAGAGGCTCTATGTAGACGATGGTATTCTCGAATTCAAAAATAACAATTTATCAATTCTTACTAGCTCTATTTTTAATTTAAACAAAATAGAGAAAGATAAAATACAAAAATTACTTAATGATGCAGAGGAAGAAGCTAATAAAAACGAGATTAATGATCAATCTAGATTTCTAATCAATCAAAAAATAGAAGTTTTAAGATCTATTAATTAATAATTTTTTTTATTTTTTCTTTTAGTTCCTTATATACGTGAAGTTTAAAATCCACAGCAACTTCTGTTAATGTGTCTAATTCTATCCATTTCCACTCTAAAAATTCTGGTTTATTTGTTTTGATATTGATGTCTTTATCCTCCCCTAAAAATCGCATTAAAAACCATTTTTGTTTTTGGCCTTTATATTTTCCCTTCCAAATAATGCCTAATAAATGATCTGGAAGTTCATATGTCATTGTACCTTCTATCTCTTTAATAAGTTTAACATTTTTTATACTTGTTTCTTCCTCCAATTCTCTGTAAGCGGCACTCAAAAAATCTTCTCCTTCATCAACACCCCCTTGTGGCATTTGCCAAAAGTTTTTAGGATTATCAATTCTTTTTGCGACAAATACCTCATTTTTATTATTTAAAACTACAATTCCTACACCAGATCTTAAGGGTAATTTTCGAAATTTTTCTTCCACTTTAGCCGTTTAGTAGTTTGATAGCGTAATTTAATTGATTATCAGTTTTAGTTTTAATTTTAAACTCATCTGTCTCTTCTTCAATTTCAATATCAGGTGCAACCCCGACTTCAGAAATTGATTTTCCTGAAGGAAGGTAATATTTAGCAATAGTTAGTCTTATAGCTCCTGCATTATTTAGTGGTATTATAGATTGTACTGATCCTTTTCCATAACTGTTTTCGCCTAACAAAATTGCTCTTTTGTGGTCTTTAAGAGCGCCTGCAACAATTTCTGATGCAGACGCAGATCCGTAATTTATTAATACAATTAATGATTTTCCGTTCGTTAAATCACCTTTTTTTGCAAACCACCTTCTATTTTCTGATGGTTTCCTACTTTTTGTTGAAACTATTTCTCCATTATTTAAGAAAAAATCAGAGATTGTTATTGCCTGAGAAAGCAATCCTCCTGGATTATTTCTTAGGTCAAGAATGTAAGCTTTGATATCATCATTTTTTTCAAAATTTTTAATAACTTTCTTAATCTGTTTATCGCTATTTTCATTGAAAGAGGTTAGTCTTAAGTATCCAATATTATTTTCTAGAATATCTGCTTTTACAGATTGAATTTGAATAATCTCTCTTACTATATTAAATTTAAGGGCCTTTTTTTCTCCAATTCTTCTTACAGTCAATTCAATTCCAGAACCGACTGGACCACGCATGAGATCCACAGCTTCGCTTAAAGATTTACCTTGAACCTGAGTTTCATTAATTTTGACAATATAGTCTCCAGCTTTAATACCAGCCTTGGAGGCTGGTGTATCATCGATTGGAGATATTACCTTAACAACTCCTGATTCCATACTCACTTCAATTCCGAGACCCCCGAATTCTCCACTCGTTTCAGTTTGCATTTCATCAAATGACTCTGGTGACATGTAGGCCGAGTATGGATCTAAAGACTGAAGTAGACCATTTATAGCTGAGTCCATACTTTTAGATTGATCAATTTCGTCAACATATTCTTTATTAATTTTTTCAAGTACCTCACCAAATAAATCAATTTTCTCATAAATATTCTTTTCAGAAGAGCTACCTGGTTGAATAAAAAATATATAAATTAAAACTGATATTAAAAAAAAATTTCTTTTCATATTATCAATTTTTCTTTTGGAATTAACTCTGACCACATTTTTTCTAATTCATAAAATTTTCTTTTTTCAGGATGAAATATATGGACAATTAAATCAATTCCGTCTACAAGCTTCCACTCGTTACTGTCTTTACCCTCAATTTTAGACTCTTTTACACCATTATCTTTCAGTTTTTCCAGTACCTGTTCAGAAAGAGATTGAATGTGTCTTGAAGACGTGCCGCTAGCCACAATCATATAATCGGCCATAGAACTTTTATCCTTAAGATCTATACTAACTATATCTATTGCCTTATTTATATCTAAAGTTTTTATGATAATTTTTTTTAAATCTGAGATTTTGTCCATTAGTTAAATTTACATTATCAAATTTTCCTTAATTTTGAAGATGAAATATTGACCTTCTTAAACTCAATAAATTTTAATTTTCTGTTATTTAGCTGTTTAAAAGTTGTAGAATCCAAAGATTTTTTTTTATATCCATGTCTGTCAAATACGAGAATATGACATTTCTTTGAAATCAATCTCCATTTATGCCATTTATGAAAATTTACCAGATTATCAGCACCCATTAAAAAATAAATTTCATTTTCTTTATTTTTAGAAATGAAGTTTATTAAATCTACAGTCTTATTAGATTTAATTTTATCTTCATAGTATTTAACATCAATAAAGTTATTTTTTCCAATAATCTTCTTACAACAAGAAATTCTATGAAAAAGACTTGTGGTACTTTTTTTTTTAAAAGGATTTTTTTTAGTTATAGCCCATATTATCTTTTTTAATTTAAATTTTTTTTTTGCCTCTTTTGATATAGCTAAATGACCTTTGTGTGCAGGATCAAAAGAACCCCCAAGAACACCAATTTTATTTTTTTTCTTCAAATTCAAATTATTTCCTTATTTTTCCTTTGCTAGTAACGTGATACTTATACGAAACTAGTTGATTCAGACCAACAGGACCTCTTGGTGGAAGAGTATTTGTGGAAATACCAACTTCACCACCAAAACCAAATTCTCCACCATCAGCAAATTGAGTTGACGTATTATGCATTGCTATAGAACTTTTTACTTCATTCAAGAATTTATTCGCAGATTTTAAATTTTGAGTAATGATAGAATCAGTGTGCATTGTTCCATATTTATTTACATGCAGGATGGCTTCTTTAATATTTTTAACTGACTTTACAGAGATAGTTGGCGACAAATATTCTTTGGACCAATCTTTATTTGTAGCTTTTTGTATCTTTCCTTTATAACTTTTCTGAATTGTATTATCACCATATATTTTACACCCATTTTTTTCTAAATCTTTAAGGACAGAGTTACCTATTCTTTTTATTATTTTTTTGTGGAACAACACAGTCTCTGTTGCACCACAAATAGCAGTATCCCTCATTTTTGCATTTAAGATAACTTTTTTTGCGATCTCTTTATTTGCATCTTTATCTACATAAGTGTGACAGACACCCTCTAAATGTCCTATTATTGGAATTGTTGAGAGGTTTTGAACTTTTTTTACTAAATTTTTACCTCCTCTTGGAATTATTACGTCAATATATTTATTCATTTTAGTTAAAATAAAATCAACTACACTTCTTTTACGAGTATCAATAAATTGTACAAAATTTTCATTCACTCTATTTTTCTTAAGAGATTTTTTAAATAACTTAGCTAGTATTTTATTAGAGAAAAAAGCTTCTGATCCACCCTTCAGAATAACTGAATTTCCGGATTTAAAACATAATGCTGACACGTCAACCGTAACATTTGGCCTGCTTTCATATATTACCCCTATTACACCAATAGGAATCGTTACTTTTGAAATATTTAAACCATTTGATCTACGCCATTTTTCTAAAGTTATATTAACCGGGTCTTTTAATTTGATGATAGTTCTTAATGACTTAATGATATTTAAAATTTTTGATTTATTCAGATCTAATCTTTTAATCAGATTTTCTTTTAAGTTTTTTTTTCGAGCATTGTTGACATCTTTTGTATTCTCGGTGAGAATTAATTTTGTATTAATTTTAATTAAATGGCAATAATCATTTAAAACTTTATTTTTTGTTTTTGTGTCTAATTGAATAGAAAGTGCATTTTTAGATTTTTTTCCAATATTTTTTAGTAAATTTTTCATTATAGTTCTACCATATCATCTTTGTGAACAACTTCAGATTTAGAAACATATCCTAATATTTTTTGTATTTCATTAGAGTGACAGCCTAAAATTTTTTTAACTTCATATGAGGAGAAAGAACTCAAACCTCTTGCAAATTCTTTTTGTTTATTATCTAATATTTTAATATGATCGCCTTTGTCGAAGTTTCCTAAAACTTTTTTAATACCAGCTGCCAACAAACTTTTTCCACCTTTAAGCGCTTTTTTAGCCCCTTCGTCAATTAGTAGCGCTCCTTTAGGAGAAACTGAACTTATTATCCATTTTTTTCTGGCCTGTAATTTAGAAATTTTTGGTTTGAAATGAGTAAAATTTTTTTCTTTTTCAATTTTATTAATTGGACTCAGATACAATCCATTTGCAATAATCATATCACAACCTGATAAATTACAAATCTTAGCTGCTTCAATTTTAGTATTCATTCCACCACTTCCTAATTCAGTTACGCCTTTCATCTGGATATTGAAAATATCTTTTTCTAAATCATTTATTTTTTTAATTAATTTTGCATCTTTATGAATTTTAGGGTTTTTTGTGTAAAGTCCATCAACATCAGATAATAAAATTAAAGTATCAGCGTTAGTTATTTGGGCGACTCTTGATGCAAGTCTGTCATTATCTCCATATTTAATTTCAGATGTTGCGATTGTGTCATTTTCATTGACTATTGGTACATAATTAAGTTTAAACAAGTTTTCAAAAGTTCTCTTAGCATTAATTGATCTTCTCCTTTCCTCTGTATCATCTAGTGTTAACAAAATTTGAGAGATATTTATCTTTTGTGAAAAAAATACTTCAGAAAAAAGATTCATTAATTCAATTTGCCCAATGGAGGCTATAGCCTGACTCTTATCTAGTTTTAGATTATTTTTATTGATGTTCATTTTTTTACAACCCAATGCTATCGCCCCAGAACTCACAATAATAATTTTCTTATTTTTAGATTTTAATTTTTTAATATCTCTAGCAAAACTTGTTAACCACTTTTTTCTGATTTTTTTCTTATTATCAAAAAGTAATGAAGATCCAATTTTAATCACAATTTTTTTTGAATTTTTAAGAGCCATAAGATATTAATTTTGCTTTAATTTGTGAAATAGAACTTTTTTTCAAAGTTGATAATAAAATAACTTCGGAGGAGGTAATTTTTGAAAATTCTTTTGTAATTTTTTTTAAATTATCTTTGTCAATCAAATCTGTTTTATTTAATACAATCAGCTCTTTTTTTTTTGACAGTTTAGAGCTATATTTTTTTAATTCGTTTTTTACTTTTTTATAATCTTTCTTTAGATCTTTGCTTGTTATATCAATCATGTGTAACAATGATTTACATCTTTCTATATGTTTTAAAAATTTTATACCAAGACCAGTACCTTTATGTGCACCCTCTACTAAACCTGGAATATCAGCAATAGTAATCTCTTTGTCATCGTAGTTTGCTACACCAAGATTAGGATTTAATGTTGTAAATTGATAATTTGCAATCTTAGGATTTGCATTTGTTATAGCTGCGAGCAAACTTGATTTTCCAGCATTTGGTAATCCAATTATTCCAATGTCAGCAATTGTTTTTAGTTGAAGCCAAATTGTAAACTCTTCACCAAGAGTTCCTTTAGTGTATTTTCTCGGTGCTCTATTAGTTGAACTTTTAAATCTTGTATTTCCAAGCCCACCTTTTCCACCAGCTGCGGCAACAAATTCTTCACCAATTTTTATAAAATCAAAAATTAATGTTTTGTTATCTTCCTCAAATACCTGTGTTCCTAAAGGTACTTTAAGTACTAAATCTTCTCCACTTTTTCCAGTTCGGTTTTGTCCAGAACCGTTATCGCCTCTTTTTGCTTTGTGATGTTGTTGATATCTAAAGTCAATCAAAGTATTTAGATTTTGCTCTGCTCTTAAAATTATTGAACCTCCATCACCACCATCTCCACCATCAGGCCCACCATATTCAATAAATTTTTCTCTTCTGAAACTTGGAGAACCATCTCCACCATTTCCTGCTTTAATATAAATTTTAACTTGATCTAAGAATTTCATAATACAACTTTATTTTTAGTTGTACTATTAATTGGGCTTTACTGAAACAAAAGTTCTATCGGATTTAGTCTTTTTAAAAACAACTTTCCCTTTTACTACTGAAAATATAGAATGGTCTTTACCCATTTCTACATTCTGTCCAGGAAATATTTTAGTGCCTCTTTGTCTAACAATTATATTACCAGGTATAACTGTTTCTCCACCATATTTTTTTACACCTAATCTTCGGCCAGCACTATCACGTCCATTTCTAGATGATCCACCTGCTTTTTTTGTTGCCATAGTTTATCCCTAATTACTTATTAACTTCTTTCTTTTGTATCTCTTTTTTTAAAGGCTTAGATACATTTTCAGCCTCTGATAAAACTTTACCATCTTTTGAAAAGATTTTGCTTATCTTTATCATAGAATATTCTTGTCTATGACCGTTTTTTCTTCTTGAATTTTGTCTTCGTCTTTTTTTGAAAATTAAAACTGTTCTGTTCTTACTATTTTTAATTATACTTGCCTCGACCTTTGCACCTTGAACCATTGGCGAACCAAGTTCAATTATTTTATTATCTCCATAAGCAAGAATTTCTTTAAATTCAATTTTTGTATCAGTTTTTGTATCTGGTAATTTTTCTATTTTTAAAATCTGCCCAGATTTAACCTTATATTGTTTACCACCGGTTTGTATTACTGCATATGACATAAGTTAGTGTAATTTTTTAGGGCAATATAGACTTAGGAATACTTTAGTCAAGCTCTATAAATTAAAAATTATCCTTTAAATCTCTCAATTTTGAAAAATTTTCTAAATCATTGGCCTTTAGAAATATATTACAATCAATCTCATCTGCCAGAATTGTCGGCATACTTGGTATATTATTCTGTAATTTTTTTTTTACATTCAAAATTTTTTTTTTTAATTTTAAATTAGATGAGTCATTTGCTAAACAAAATTTTCCATTTTGTAACGTGTATTCATGCCCACAATAAATTAAAGTATCTTTTGGAAGTTTTTTAATCCTGTTTAATGAATTGAACATTTGTTCATATGTGCCTTCAAAAATTCTTCCGCATCCTAAAGAAAACAAAGTGTCGCCAGTAAAAATTTTTTTTTCTTTAAAAAAATGAAAAGCTATATGACCTGAGGTATGGCCTGGTATATGATAAATTTTTGCTTCAAAATTTTCATTTTTCCAAATTTGGTTATTTTCTACCTTAATATCTATTTCAGGAATTCGATCTTTATCATCTCTGAAACCAACTATCTTTGAATTGTATTTATCTTTTAGTTCCTTATTACCTCCTACATGATCATAATGATGATGTGTGTTTAATATGTATCTTAAATCTATTTTATTTTTTTCAACTATATCAATTATAGGTTTTGCTTCACTTGGATCAACAACACACCCAATCTTTTTATTTTTATCAAATATTAAATATGAATAATTATCATTTAAACATGGGATTATTTCGATTTCCATTTTATCTTTCTATTAAAAAAATACCAAGATTTGAACTAAAATTTTTAAAATTAAGATTAGAACTTTTAATAGCTGAAGGTATATTATTTCTTAAAGCAATAGACTTTGATAATTTAAAATTTTTAGTTTTACTAAAAGAAACAAAATCTTTTATCGTACAAAGATGGATATTGGGCGTATTGTACCATTCATCAGGCAGTGTTCTTGTTACAGGCATTGTACCTTTAAGCAAGAGATGTAACCTTATTTTCCAATAACCAAAATTAGGAATTGTTACAATCGCTTGTTTACCAATTCTTAAGAGTTCATTAATAACTTTTTCTGGATTAAAGAAGGCTTGAAGGGTTTGACTCAAAATGACATAATCAAAAGACTTATCTGGAAATTGTTTTAAATCTTCCTCAGCATTACCTTCGATTATCGTTAATCCTTTAGCAATACAGTTTTGAACTTTTGTTTTTGAAATCTCTATTCCTCTTATATTTACTTTTTTTTCTTTAACCATAAATTCCATTAAAATTCCATCACCACAGCCAACATCCAGTACGTGAGAGTTTTCATTTATTAAATTAGATATAATTTTAAATTCTGGTTTCATATTTTTTCCTCTAGGTAAGATTTATCTAAAAAGTTTTTAAGTGCAGTTAAAAAATCTGGGACATCTAATAAAAAGGAATCATGACCTTTGTCTGATTTTATTTCAACAAATCCTACATTTGCACCTATAGCATTTAAGGCTATTACTATATCCTTATTTTCTTGTGTTGGATAAAGCCAATCCGAAGTAAATGATATTACAAAAAATTTTGCTTTAGTATTTTTAAATGCATTAGATAGATTTCCATTATTTTGTTTTACTAAATCAAAATAATCCATTGCTCTTGTAATATATAAGTAACTATTTGCATCAAATCGATCCACAAATACTGAACCTTGATATCTTAAATAACTTTCAATTTGAAAGTCAGCATCAAAACCAAACTTAAGATCATCTCTCTCTTGTAGTTTTCTTCCAAATTTTTCTTGAAGACCTTTTTTTGATAAATAAGTTATATGTGCAGCCATTCTAGCTACAGCTAA